>SL_3KL_010_SEDDRAFT_10001327_pt1 | contig 22331 bp, 11 predicted proteins | sample SodLakKL_010_SED_2_FD_10381 | JGI IMG/M metagenome (IMG submission 10381) | reverse complement strand
ACAACCACTCACAATTTTCACTATTGGATGGTGCCACGACCATAGAGGATATGGTAAAAAAAGCCTGTGAAGATGGCCAGAAAGGGGTGGCACTGACCGATCACGGCAATATGTTTGGCGCATTTAAACTGGTGGCGGAAGCGACCAAAGCAGGCGTAAAACCAATCATCGGTTGTGAGTTTTACCTCGTTGAGGATCGCTTTAAAAAGTCGTTTTCACGCAGGGAAGGGGAGAGAGACAAGCGATACCACCAGTTGTTGCTCGCAAAAAACAAGATCGGTTATGTCAATCTGATAAAAATGTGTTCAAAGGGCTATATGGATGGCCTATACAGTGGTTTTCCCAGGATTGACAGGGAAGTGCTGATGGAGCACAGCGAGGGAATCATTGCCACTTCCTGCTGCATTGCAGCGGAGGTACCCCAGACGATACTGACGGGGAAACCCGAAGAGGCGGAAGAAAAATTGAAGTGGTGGCTGGACCTGTACGGAGACGATTATTACATCGAATTGCAGCGTCACAAGGGCCTGGAGAATATCGACGGAACGGGTTACAGCCAGGAGGACATCAACCAGGTACTCCTCGGCTTTGCCAAAAAGTACAACCTCAAAGTCATCGCCACCAACGATAGCCATTACCTGGAAAAAGAAGATGCCTTTCCCCACGACATTTTACTGTGCATAAACACGGGAAGAAAAATCACCGATCAGGATCGATTTAAATTTGCCAGTGATGATTTTTTCTTCAAGACACAGAAGGAGATGAATAAACTGTTTTCTGATGTACCCGAGGCCATTGACAATACCCAGGAGGTTTTTTCCAAAGTGGAGCACCTGGAATTGGCCAGAGATATACTGCTTCCGGCCTACCCCGTTCCGGAGGGGTTTAAAGACGAGGACGATTACCTCCGCCACCTCGCTTTTGAAGGTGCGAAAAAGAGATATGGTGAATTGACACAAGAGGTGGTGGAACGACTGGATTTTGAACTCAAAGTCATCAGTGACTCCGGGTATCCCGGGTACTTTCTCATTGTTCAGGACTTTACCAATGTCGCCCGGGAAATGGGTGTGTCGGTGGGGCCGGGTCGGGGATCGGCGGCCGGCTCAGCTGTGGCTTATTGCACCGGCATTACCAATGTCGACCCCATTAAGTACAAATTGCTTTTTGAGCGTTTTCTCAATCCCGACCGGGTCTCTATGCCGGATATTGATATCGACTTTGACGACGAAGGCCGATCAAAAATTATCGATTATGTGATCGACAAATACGGAAAAAATCAGGTCGCTCAGATCATCACCTACGGTACCATGGCCGCAAAATCTTCTATTCGGGACGTTGGCAGAGTCATGGACATGGAGTTGAAAGAGGTAGATAGAATCACTAAAATGTACCCCACATCCCCTGACGCCTCACTGAAAAAAGTCCTGGCCGACAAGGAAATCGATCCGGGCCTTAAAAGTAAACTCAGATCCGACGATCTCGAAAAAGCCATGAAGATCAGAGAACTCGCCAAGGGGAATAGTCTGATCTCAAAAACTCTCAACACGGCAAAGCGTCTCGAAGGATCGGTGCGAAATACCGGTATTCACGCCTGCGCGCTGGTAATTACGCCTACCGATGTAACCGATTATGTACCCATCGCACTGGGCAAGGGTTCTGATCTGTTTTTGTCGCAGTTTGACAACAATGTGGCCGAAGCAGCCGGATTGTTGAAAATGGATTTCCTCGGTCTGAGAACGTTGAGCATCATTAAGGATGCCCTCCGACTGATCAAGGAAAACCGCAAGGTCGATATCGACCCGGATACCATGCCTCTGGACGATAAAAAAACCTACGAACTCTTTCAAAAAGGGGAGACCATCGGTATTTTTCAGTACGAATCCGAGGGGATGCAAAAGGCATTGAGGGAATTAAAACCCACGAAATTCGAAGACCTCATTGCCATGAACGCGCTCTACAGGCCCGGTCCAATGGAATACATTCCAAGTTTTGTCGCTCGAAAACACGGCCGGGAAGAAATCGCTTACGATTTGCCCGAAATGGAGGAAATTCTCGAAGAAACCTATGGAATTACCGTCTATCAGGAGCAGGTGATGCTGTTGTCACAAAAACTGGCCGGTTTTACCAAAGGTCAGGCGGATGCCCTGAGAAAGGGTATGGGAAAAAAGAAAAAGGAAATCATTGACGAACTTTTTCCAAAATTCCTCGAGGGATGCCTGGAAAAGGGGTTTCCGAAAAAAACCATTTTGAAGATTTGGAAGGACTGGGAAAAATTTGCTCAGTACGCCTTCAATAAGTCTCATTCCACTTGCTATGCCTTTATTGGTTTTCAAACGGCCTACCTCAAGGCCAATTACCCCGAAGAGTTTATGGCCTCTGTGCTGACGCACAACAAAAACGATATTTCCAAAATTAATTTCTTTCTGAGGGAAGCCAAGCGCATGGACATAGAGGTGCTCGGCCCCGACATCAATGAAAGTGATGCCGATTTTACGGTTAAAAAAGAGGGCGAGATCAGAATTGGACTGACCGCCATCAAGGGAGTGGGGCAGGGTCCGGTAGAAACGCTCATCATTGATCGGTCGGAAAATGGTTTTTTCGAAAAGCCGATTGACCTCGTGAAAAGACTGAATCTCCGCCAATTTAATAAAAAAGTATTCGACTCCCTGGTTCTCGCCGGAACGCTGGACTCTCTGGGGCTGCATCGATCGGCGTATTTTGAACCCTCGGATAAATACGAAACCTATATCGAGCACCTCCTCAGGTTTGGACAGTTGTATCAGGAACAAAAAGCCAAAAACCTCAATTCCCTGTTTGGAGATTCTCTGGAGGATCTGATCGACGAACCGGAGCCGCCGGAGGTGGATCCATGGGATAAACTCATCCGTCTGGAAAAGGAAAAAGAAGTGGTGGGGATTTATATCAGCGGCCATCCNCTCGATATTTATGAAATGGAGCTAAAAAACTTCACGGATTGCGAGCTGAGGCATTTGAATCAGGTGAAAAAGGAAGGAGCCAATGGAAGGGTGGCCGGTAAGGTGTCATCGGCGCGCCACGGAATCAATAAAAAGGGAAACGGATATTGTTTTTTTACGCTTGAGGACTTTCACGGTTCCTATGACTTCGGGCTTTTCTCTGAGGAGTACTCTCGCTTTGGTTCCCTGGTCTCCGAAGGACAGGTTCTTCACATCAGTGGATTTTTCAAAAAGAGGTACTACTCAGACGAAGTGGTGTTCACCATAAAAAATGTCAAACTGCTGAGTACCGTGGGTGAGGAATCTATTAAATCACTTACGTTAAATCTCGCTCTCAATCAATTGTCGGGTGAGCTGGTCGGGAAGATAAAAGGCGTGGCAAAAGAAAACGAAGGCAAGCACGACCTCTTTATACGGGTCATTGAACCCGAAAAGGAAATCGACTTGCAATTTAAATCTGAAAGCCTGAAAGTAGAAGTGGGCAATGATCTCGTTAAAGACCTCGAAAAATTAAAGATAAAATGCACATTGAATTGATGTGCTTCATTGCCAGAGCCTCTGTTTTTATTAAAAAAAGTCGCGCTATGAATTGCGGTGCGGGTAGCCGGTGTAATTGTGGGGTGTAATGGTTTTTAGTTTGGCCTTTAATGCAAGGGAGACATCCAGTGTGTCAATAAAAGCGTGAATTTCCCTCTCGGTGATGTGGTCTTTTCCCCGCGTAAGGTCTTTTAGTTTTTCATAGGGCGCTTCTACTCCCTCTCTTCTCAGGACGTTCTGAATGGCTTCAGCCACCACGATAAAATTGAGCCGGAGGTCTTCCTTTAATTTTTCTTCATTCAAAAGGAGCTTGCTGAGCCCTTGGGTGATAGATTTTAAGGCGATGATCAGATGGGCATAGGGAAGCCCCGCGTTTCGAATCACAGTACTGTCCGTAAGATCTCTCTGTAGACGTGAGATCGGAAGTTTGCCCGCCAGGTGGTCAAAAAGTGCGTTGGCTATACCCAGGTTCCCCTCTGCATTTTCAAAATCTATGGGATTGACTTTATGAGGCATGGCCGAAGACCCCACCTCATTGGCTATGGTTTTTTGTTTGAAGTAATCCATTGAAATATAGGTCCAGATGTCCCTACATAAATCGATCAGTATGTTGTCGATGCGGATAAAGTTGTGAAAAAAGGCGGCCAGGTGGTCGTAGTGTTCAATCTGAGTGGTCGTTTGCTGCCTGTTGAGGCTGAGTTTTTCCTGCAGAAAACGATCCGAAAATTGTCTCCAGTCCACTTCCGGAAAGCTGACGAGGTGCGCGTTGAAGTTGCCCGTGGCTCCACCGAATTTGCCACTGTGAGGAATGGTTCGGAGCAATTGAAGTTGTTGGTCCAGTCGTTCGCTGAATACAAAAATCTCTTTGCCGAGTCTTGTAGGGGAGGCCGGCTGTCCGTGTGTGCGGGCGAGCATGGGAATGTCTGCCCATTTTTCCGCCAGTGTATTTAATTGTTCTTTCAGTTCTTCCACGGCCGGTATAATCTCTCTTTCCAGCGCATCTTTATGACTCAAAGGAAGAGCGGTATTGTTGATGTCCTGGGAAGTGAGTCCGAAGTGGATGAACTCCTTGAATGCGCTCAGTCCGATTTTGTCAAACTCCTCCTTTAAAAAGTACTCCACCGCTTTTACATCGTGATTGGTTACGCGCTCAATTTCTTTGATCCTCCGGGCTTGAGAAAGAGTGAATTGGGCAGGAATTTCATCCAATTTTTCGAGTTTTTCTGCCGGCACCTGAAGTTCTTTTAACCCGAGCTCGGCCAGAGCCTGAAAATATCTGACTTCCACGATCACGCGGTACTTTATCAAGGCGTACTCCGAGAAGAATTCACTGAGGTTTCGGGTTTTATTGGCATACCTGCCATCTGTGGGCGATATATTTTCTAAAGGGTCATTTTGCTCCATACTGTTATTTTGCGTTTTTCAATCAATTCTTTCAAAAGTAAAAACCGACCAGGTGGCAACAGCCTTAAATTTAGAGAAAAAGATACCGAAGTGTTGCCTTTTTCCGAACCGATCTGTTGATGGCAAAGGTACTGACTTTTTGAGGTTTTGGGTTTATCGTGGAAGACAAAATAAGCCGGGGTGAAAATTTACCAGCGAAATGATTGGGTTTAGAAAAAACCAAACAGATGCGAGCGGATTAAAAAAACGTTTATCACCAACACTTTTAGAAAATATGTCGTATATTGGATTAAATTTTCTCTTTTGAAAAAATAGAACAAAAATTTCTGGAGAAAAAACTTCCCGTTTTGATTGAATTTGAGTCAAAGGGTAAGTCCGGGTTAATAATTGACAGTAAAACCAAGAAGAAGCGATGATTGCAGTGTACTCCCGACCTAAGGATAACCGCCTTCAAACCATGACTGGTTTATTGTTGAAGGTGGCATTGCTAATGGGGATGGTTTTATTCTTTTCTTCCTGTGAAAAAGAAAAAATAGTCATAGAGGGAAACCAGCCGGCTTCCACATTCAATATTTCCAAAATTAAAATTGAAAATTACGTACAGAGAGTTCACATCGATATCATTGGGAGGGAGCCGTTGGAGGAGGAAATGGAACAAAGCGTAGCCCGTTTGCAGGAAGACAGTCTTAAGCGCGATACCAGAATGGACATTATTCAGGAGCTCATGACGGACACCACTTCCAGACCTGGAGATGGATCGTACAAGGCAGCATTTACTTTGAACCTGTACAATCTGGCAAAAATAAGATGTGTAGAAGGGGTTCCAGACGGTGAGTTTAACAGAAGGATAGGTATAGCATCATTCGGTGCCTTGAAAGACTCATTGGAAGGCAATTGGGATGCCTATTACAAAAAACTGGAAAGTATTCGCAGAAACCGGGCTGCTTTGAATTCGCGCGAACAGTTGTACGAGGGAAAAATCGGGTTTCACCAAATGTTTGGGGCACTGATTAACAATAGTGTTTACGACGAGATTAACATGAATACCTTTAATTTTGTGCGCGCTGCTTTTGATGAGTTGCTGTGGCGTTTACCCACAGACCAAGAGTTCCAGGCGTCTTTCGACATGATTGAAAATGAAGAGCCCCGGGAATTGTTCGGAAAAATAGGGTCTGATAAGGAGGACTTCATAGATATCCTGATTCATTCTCCCGCCATGTTTGAGGGCTTGATTATCTGGGCTTTTCAAATTTATCTCAATCGCTCTCCAACACCTGCTGAAGTGGTGACTTTTCTGCCCGAATTTCTGATACATAAAGACATCAATTACATAATTTCTGAAATAATGGTAACCGATGAATACGCAAACTTTAGGTAAAACAATCGGCTGGGTTATTTTGATCCTATTGCTGGTCACTGCGCAGTCCTGCAAGCAGGACGATTATGTGGTTTTCGAAATTGAAGAGCAAACCATTTTGCCGGTAAACGCGGAAAAAGACAAGGACAAAACCAACGTCCAGTACATATCTATCCTCTATACCAATCTCTTTCGCAAAGCCATGAGTCCCAACGATATGCTGGACGCATTAAATGCCATAGAGTCCATTGGAGACAAGCAGGTGGCTTTTGATATACTGGTGAGTAAGTACATGAACTCGAATGAGGTAGTGATTCCCTCAGACGAAGAGATGAGAGAAGATCCCGAAAAATTTATTAGAGATACCTACAAGCGGTTTTTTGTCAGACAACCCACGCAGGCAGAGCTCACGTGGATGAGAAACTACATCAACAGCAGACAGGATGTTACTGCCGAACTGATATACTTTGCATTTGCGACCAGTAACGAGCACTTTCACTATTAAAAAAAATGTCATGGACCGGAGAAAATTCATTAAAAGATCAGCGTTGGCAGCAGGAGGTGTTATCGGAATGCCTTATATCCTTCCATCGGGTTTGTTGAATGCACAAACCACTCCGGCCATGTCCGAGCACGTAGTTTTTGTTTTATTCGCAGGTGGAGTGAGACAACAGGAGGCGGTTTTAAAGCGCTACCTGGCGGGCAGTCAAAATGAAAACATCGAGGGCAACATCATGTACAACATGCTCGAGGGAGCAGCCCCGGAGGATAAAATTGCTTACGGAACCGACGACACTCAGAACAATATTATCGGCGCTCACCCCATCGAGAGAATTCAGGAGACATCCCTGGAAAAACAGGGTATTTTGTTCCCGGAGGTGAGATTTGCAAGGGGAGGAGCCGGTCATTTTAACGGACTCGCCACCGGGGTGTCGGGAAATTATTTTGTCACCCAGGGATTGAGGAATCGCCCCGCGACGCCTACAATTTTCGAGTATTTGCGGCGCCATGCCGGATTTAAGGCCACCGATTGCTGGTTTGTTGGAGTGAGTATCGGCGGGTCGAGGCCACTGCTCAATTTTTCCGATCATCCCGATTACGGCAGGAGATACGGTGGGAACTTTATCGCTCCCCTGACTACTTTTGGAGCCCCCGGCCAGAAGCATTTTATGGACTTTAAAAACTACCACCCGGAGACCGACTGGGAAATCATCAGAGAAATCCGAACTTTTCTCAATAACAATTTTGTAGCGGAGGGGCTTGAAATTCCGCATCTGTACAACACGGCGGAAGAGGAAAACAAAATACGGGAGTTTGTTCGCGTAATGTTTGAAAAAGTCAAGCAGGGCAATGTGATCCTCCCCCCGGTAAATGACAACCGGGACCTNAAAACCATTGGATACGCCGTAGAGGTGTTGAGGTATTTTAAACCCAAAGTACTGGTGGTGGACCTAAGCGACATCGATGTGTGTCACTCTGATTTTACGGCCTATTTAAAGAATTTGCACCGGGCAGATCACGGAGTGGGCTTTCTGTGGAGAGAGATTCAGCGCATACCCGGCATGCAGGACAATACCACCATGATCGTCATGCCGGAACACGGCAGAGATATGGATCCCAATCCCATTCAGGATCTCAACGACTGGTATGCCTATGACCACTCTGCCGGAAATGTAAACACAAGGAGAATTTTCACCATGATGATGGGGCCCGGCATCGATGCCGATCTGAAAGTTGGTGGGGTNAATAACCCCATTGGGGATGCCTCAGATATAACCCCTACNATAGCGGATATTTTTGGAATAAAACAGCAGGTGATGTCGACCGGATTGCTGGATGTAAATGCCCGTTCACTTTTTGACCGGATTTAATCACAGACATTAACAATACCACACAGGATGATTCAACGATCTGTTTATAATATTGCCAGCTGCCTTCCCGGAAAAATCCTATGGGTCTCCTGTCTTGTAGTTACTTTTTTTCTCATTCAGGCGTGTGATAAGGACGACGAAGTGGTCAATCCGTTTGACAATATCGTCTCCACTCAGGATACGGTAAGATTTGATCTGACCGATCCGGATCCCAATACCATAGCGGGAATATTTATAAATATTTTTCATCCGACTTGTGGGAACGTAGGTTGTCACGACGGTACTTTTGAACCCGATTTCCGCACACTCGAGAGCTCATACAATACCCTGGTCTATCAGGAGCCCATTAAAAACGATGGAAATTACACATACCGGGTACATCCCGGCGATGCCGAAATGTCGATTATTATGGCGCGGCTTCACGGAACGGTAGACCCGCCCATGCCCATACAGATCGAACCCGATTCCGATTGGGCAGTCAATCGTTTGGAGTACATTGAAAATATACGGACCTGGATTGAAGCCGGTGCACCGGATATAATGGGAAATACTCCACCAGCAGATGCGCGGTCTCAGCCGAAATTAATGGGTGTTTTTGCGGTGCAAAACGATGTAGTACTCGACCGGAAAAACAACAGCGGAACCATTTTGCTCGAGTCAGATACACTGGAAGTGAAATTGTACTTTGCCTTTAAGCACGACGATATGTCGGCCCGCGACTTTGAGTACAATAAAATAAGTTTTTCCGAAGGCTACAATCAATTTGAAGATGCGGAGAAATGGGAACTGACAGTAGATCAGAGCGCTGTTTTTGAAAGAGGGATGTTCGGAGAATTTGTGCCTTTTTACCACAGCGTGGTACTGGATCCCCGGGACTTGTTCAACGGATCGGATCANCTTTTTTTCAGAACTTNTGTGAAGGATCAATTCAATCCCCTCACCGAAATACCAACAGATGATGGAATTTACGCCATTAANGAATANATGTCTTTCAGCAGAGGGGATTAAGTGGATTTCCCTCNCTTTTATTTTTTTACTATTGGCTTCCTGTAAGGAGGACGACGATATTGTATTCAGTGATGTNCCCGAAATCAANCTGGTGGGNATATCTTCCGACACAATCGTTGAGTTTGAGGATGTCCTTATAATAACGATTGAATACCGCGACGGCGACGGAAATATAGGCTTTGAAGATCCCGATATCAATTCGATTTTTGTCCGGGATGCAAGGCTGGAGGATTACGACGGGTTTTATATCGGACCCATAGCACCCCCCGGAGAAGAGGTGCCGATACAGGGTGAGTTGAGTATAGAATTTCCCGCTCTTTTTCTCTTNGGTTCCGGAGATACGGAAAANACCTACTTCCTGGTATACATGATTGATCGGGATGGCAACAGAAGCAATGAAATTGAAACACCTATTGTAACCATAATCAGGGAGTAAATGATTAAAAAACTACAAATCGACCAACTTTTTAAAGCCTTTAGATGCCATTCTGACCTTTTCGGAAAGTGGGTGTTCAGGTCTGTAATGCTATTGGTGTTTTTGTCTTTGTTTTACCAGTTAGAGTTAGTGGCGCAGGTGGAGTACAATATGCAAAATTTAACCGTCACCGATTGTGAAGGGATCTTTCTCGACAGCGATGAAGGAGCAGAAGAGGGGCAGTACGCGCACAACGAAGATTTTGTTTTTACCATTTGCGTGGAGGATGCCAATGAAATTGTGGTGGCTTTTAATTTTTTCGCCACCGAAGCCAACTTCGATGTGTTGACGGCCTATGACGGGCCCGATACCCAATCACCCATTATTGCAGAGTTGAGTGGCATTATACAGCCCCCTCCAACACTTGTTGCTTACAGCGGTTGCATTACTTTTCATTTTGTCAGTGATGAAAACATTGCTGCGCTGGGCTGGGAAGCGGAGTGGTCTGTAGAGATAGAAGAACCAGAAACACCTGAAATGTCCTTGTATGAAATTCCGGATTGTCCCATGGAGGCCGCTGTTTTTGAAATGAGTTTTCCCATTCCCTGTTCACTTTTTGAGGTGGAAAATTTTAGTATTTTGGGTCCGACCCCGGGCACAGTAATAGATGTAATTCCACTGGATTGCGATGGGGATACGGGGCTGGCGCAAGTTTTTGAGCTCAGGTTTCAACCGGCTCCCGACCTGGCCGGAAACTACCGCTTGTTTTTTGAAGGAGAGATAACAGATGCGTGCGGAAACTTGCACGAAATATCGACCAATTACCTGTTTGAGTTGGCAAATTGCCCTCTTGTCGTTGAGATATCAGGTGACCGAGCTTGTGCCGGGGAGTGCGCTACGCTCTATGCAGAAGTCTTTGGAGGCAGCGGAAACTATGATTTTGAGTGGGGGCACAACGGCATCAATGCGTCATCTGTGCCTATTTGTTCCGAGGATGTAGTAAATATTGAAGTCATCGTGACCGATTTGCAGGGAGGGCAAACTGCGGTGGGGGAATACATTTATTCACCCCATGAATTGCCCGTATTTCTCAATCCGCTGGAGGCCGATACCTTTTGTGCATCCAGAGGCGATCACTTTTATCAAGTGTCCATTCCGGACGGCTCTTTTTATTCAGAGATTATTCCCAATGGACACCGACATACGGGCAGGTATCAATTCTGGCGATGGAGAACGTCCGATCCCGTCAATAAGGACGTCATTGAATACNTAGACCCCAATGGATGCAGTGTGTTCGACAGCGTATATGTCAAACATATTTGGGCGGGCAACAGAGAGGCCGCTTGCCTGGATGCAGATCCTTTTTACGTCATAGATGCATTCCCCTCTGAGGGATACTGGACCGGCCCGCATGTGGACAGCAACGGACTTTTCAATCCGGTTGAAGAGGGGTCATTTTTACTTACCTATCATACGTTTGACGGTTGCTCTCAAAATAAGAGAGTGAATGTAGGGGCAGAACTTATTATGCCAGATGTGGATACCATTTGTTCCAGTCAGCAGATAGACTTACAGGCTTCTATTTATGGAGGTCGTTGGTACGGACCGGGCATTACAAATCGTATTGTCGGTCGTCTGCAGGCCTGGCGTGTCACTCCCAATCAATCCTACACTTACACCTATATTTTGGAAGGATGTGAGGCCGAAATGGAAATTTACGTAAAGGAAATCAACGCTGGTTCCAATCGAACGATTTGCAGTGATGACGGATTGTTTTATCCGGGGATTTCCGGGAATTGGAGCGGCCCGGGAGAGTACGATTCCCTGAACAATGTTTTTGACGTTTCAGGCCTGGCACCGGGTACGTATACGTATACCCTGTCGCTGAACGACTGTCAAGATCATATGGAATTGCATATTGAACAGGTACAAGCGGGCATACACAATGAACCCTTCTTTTGTCTGGACGACGATTTTTACCGACTTGGAGATTATATATGGGTGTCTCCCGGCGGTGGTTATTTAGAAGGGAATGGTGTTTCATTTTTCTCAGACCAATGGCACTTCAATCCCGCGGAAGCCGGCCCCGGGGATCACTGGGTGAGTTATTGGGTATTGGGCTGCAGAGATTCCGTTCGGCTGAGCGTAGAAGAACCGGCGGAGATACCGGAATACGCCTTTTGCGATCGGAACAGTCCCGTCAATTTGATCGCAGACCCGCCGGGTGGCAGCTGGCAGGGGCCGGGTTTTCTGGACGGACAGAGCGGATTGTTTGACCCCGGCTTACCGGGTACGGGTATTCACGAGGTGATTTATTACGCCCCTTCAGGATGTCCTACAGTGGGTGAAGTTCAAATTTTTCCCTTTGAAGAGGTCAGCATTCAGGGGCTTTCTCAACAATACTGCTATGTGGACAGTACCATTAATGTTATAGTGGAGCCGGAAGGGGGGGTATTTACCATAAATGGAGTGGAGACCGAACCGGAATTTAATCCCGTTGATTTGGGCCCGGGCACTCATGAAATACGGTATTCGAGGGGAGAGGGCGGATGCGCTTCATCGGAGCGGCGGTTCATAACTGTTATGCATCCCATCAGCCTTGAATCGCCCATACAAAACGACAGCATATGTCCCGGTGAAAATGCGGTTCTGGAAGTTTTTGGCAGTGGGGGAGTGGGAACACTGACCTATCATTGGGACAATGACCTGGGTTTTGGAAACAGCCAGATCGTCTTTCCGGATTCTTCTCAATGGTACGGCGTAGTGATCAGTGATCAGTGTTCAGAACCACTGCGAGACAGTATTTACATTCACCTGTTTTCCGAAATTGACCCTTCTATAATCACCGGTGATCCGGTGTGCTACGAGGACACCACTTATGCGGAAGTGGTCTGGGGCCCAGATGCCGATTTTGAGGTCATTTGGCAGACCCAACCACCGGTGAATTCACCCGTATTGGAAAGCCGACCCGGAATTTACACGGTGAATATTCTGGACGGAAATTCTGGTTGCAGTCGTCAAATGAGTGTTCAGCTGCCGGGCGCCCCACCGCTGACAGCCAATTTCTCTTTTTTTCCAAATCAACCCTGTATCGATCTCGCCAGAAACCGCGTGGAAATCATAAATTTGAGTGTGGGCTATACGCAATTGTACATGGATTTTGGTGACGAGAGTCCCGTTTTAGATTTCTCCGAGGGAGGAATAATTGCCCACGAATATCAAAATCCCGGCGATTATACCATGACCCTTTATATCGAAAATGAATTGGGTTGTACCGACTCGATGTCTTTGGAAATTTGTGTAAAAAATGTAGTCAACCTTTTTATACCCACAGCCTTTTCGCCCAATGAGGATGGTGTGAACGACCGACTTGAATTGCACTCGATCGGTGTTCGTGAGGATTTGCAATGGATGGTTTTTGACCGCTACGGAGCAAAAGTTTTTGAAACCCACTCGCTCAGAGATAGTTGGGATGGATATTATTTGGGAGAACCTTTGCCGATGGGTACTTACCTCGTGGTTGTGCATTATTTCGATAAAGCTTCAGGTCAACCATTGACCAAAATATCTGAGGTTGTTTTAATGCGATAGCTCCCAATCACTTTGGAGGTGAATTCCAAAATTATTTCAGCTGACTTGACTTTATCCTTTATTCTTATTATATAAAATGTGAGGAAAGTTTTTTGAGTAAGATTTATTGACAGGGAATTAGCACTATTCTAACATTTTAAAAATTGGTGTATCCGGATCTTCTGCATTGGCTCGCATGAATTCTACCAATAACTCAGGTTTGTTTAGGTCTCTCAAGAACATTCTACGAGCAATTACATACTCAAGTAAGTTTTCTCTACCAACTCTAATATTCCACTCCGGATCTCCCCAATATTTTACCATAAAAGGAAATAAAATCCAATTATGGTCTTCAGTAATTTTTTTAATACCTCCATTACCAGGTATTTTATCCCAATACAATGCATTCATTCCTGTTCTAAGTGTTCCCCTATTCTTATCAGAGAAAATATCTTCTGATGATGTTATAGAGGGAAACATGTGATTGCTTGAGTTTTCAAAAATATACTCAATATCTTTTAAATCATTAGAGGTCGCGAACAAAGTGATCGCTTTTTTTTTAGTCGCTCGAGTCTGATCTTCGTCCTCCACTATATCCTTTAATTCCTGATAAACCCCTCTAATGGAATCCTGCATGGCAGCCAACCTCTCTTCCAGTATTAACACATACATACTAATGGTATCGTTTGTTCTTCTCTCCTCTCTTGCCTTCTGAGCCACATGATGGGGATTTAAAAAGGAGAAATCACCTCGTCTACTACCCAAATCCATGATGGTCAAAGTAAGTTTATCTCTTTTCTCTTTAGATTCCTGTATGGCAGGATGACCTTTTAAATCACTTACTAGCTCATTCAATATTTCTTTTATGAAATCGTTTTGCTTTTTGCTACTGTGTGGAAAAGTTTTTATGTCTGAACCCATTGTTTCACGGTCTATTTCTCCATCCTCTGAGATGTATTGGGCGTTAATAGCTAATGAAAAAAAAGAAAAAAACAACATGAAAAAATGGTAACGCATATCTTTTAGTGATTTAATTATTTAAATGGAGATTGTAATGAAATTCATGTGTATTATTCGTTGAATAAAAGGTATGCCAATTGAGGAGAAATAAGTTAAAATGTTCTCAATCAACAAGTTGCATTTTATTTATAATTCATAGTTCATAAGTCAGCTTAAATCTGATAATAGGGATACGATTAATAATTCACTTTTGTTGCCTATCCCAGTTAGAATGTCAGATTTTCACCCAACTACCCGGAGCTTGTGAAGAAAAAAAAACCGACTCAACATAAAGTCCATTGAGAAAATAGCTCTAATTGAAAAAAGGCCCGGTTAAAAAACGATACATGCGCGAATTCCACCGTTGAAACGGGTCGGAAGTTAAACCTTACTTGTTACAAATGCGATTTCTCGACAGCATTTAATTTTTTGTCGTCTACTTAACCCTATATTTGTATTTTTGTCTTTGGATAGAAGGGGTGAAATTTAAGTGCTTCAATCCCATGCTGGAGTAGAGCCTTTAGGAAGAGTCCTGGCCGGGAGCCATAGAGATAGTTAAAAATGAAACAGATGGATGGTGTTTTTATAGTTTTTGAGGGTATCGATGGGAGCGGAAAAAGTACTCAGGCGCGCATACTCGCGGAAAATCTGAGGGAAAAAGGTCAAAAAGTTCACCTGACCTGTGAGCCAACAAACGGTCCCGTGGGATCCCTTATTCGCAATATTTTTAGCGGCAGAATTCAGGCAGACCACAAAACCATAGCCGGACTATTTGTCGCCGACCGACTGGATCACCTCCTCAATCCGGTGGATGGTATTTTGGGAAAACTCAGAGAGGGATATACGGTTATATCCGATAGATACTGTCTATCTTCCTATGCCTATCAGGGAACCCATATGCCTATGGACTGGGTAATTATGGCGAACTCGCAGAGCACTCAATTGTTGAAGCCCCATATACACATCTTTATTGATATTGATCCTCGGGAGAGCATACGCAGAATGAAAAAGGGTAGAAGTACCTCAGATATGTATGAAAACCTCGAGAACCTGGAAAAGGTGAGGGATAACTACTTGCTGGCCATTGAGAAAATGAACCCAACTGAACGGATTGAGAAAATTGATGGACAACTCCCCGTTGATGAAATTTCAGAAAAAATACGTAACCTGCTAAGGTCTATTGCCTGATAAATTTCGAATATTGATTGCCTCTCTTGATGATGTACATGCCCGCCGGTAATCCCGCCACACGCCATCGTACAGTTTCTTTTTCCGGTAATTCTTGAATGATCCGCCCGACTGAATTGTATATGATCAGCGATTTAGTGGTGTTGGCATCGGGAATTTTTATGGTGACCCAATCGCTTCCCGGATTGGGGTAAATCGATATGGGCTGTACTTCCAGGTCTTTGGCTTGGGTACCTACAATTTCAACGGTATTGCAAACTACAATGCTGTCGCAGGAATCGTAGGCCAATAGGCATATTTCGTACTCCCCATCGGATTCATAAGTATGTGTGGGATTGAAAGATTCAGAAGTGTTTCCGTCTCCGAAATCCCATAAAAACACGACCGAATCTGAATGATTCACCATACTGACGGTTATTTCTTCAAGCACGATCTCAAAATCCAGGGTGAAAGTATCCGGCTGTTGAATGGTGAATTGCCCGGCAGTGGTACAAGCTATGGAATCGGTGACGGTCAGGTGGTAGGTGCCGGCTGATAGGTCCTGGACCAAGGAAGTACTGTCGCCGGTGTTCCAATTCAGACGGTAACCGCCAACGGCTCCAATAACTTCTACAGCAATCTGACCATTGGCTCCACCCGGACAAGAAACATCTACTTTTTCAATGAGCTGAACTTGCAGACTGTCGGAGTACAGCAATTGAATGGAGTCGGTCAAATGTGTTCCGCAATCATCCGTGAGCGTAAATGAATACCATCCGGCGGCGAGATTTTGAATGGATTCCGTTGAGTCCCCCGTCGACCAGGCAATTTCTATGGGTTGTCCTCCACCGCGAATATCGAGATGTATTTCACCGGTACTGTCCCTTTCGCACAAATGAATCAAGTGGTCTTTCCAATTCACAGAGAGGTCTTCCTTCTCTCTGATTTCAAGGCTGTCTGAGACTTCCATTCCACAGGCATCCAAGGCTGTAAAATGGTAAACCCCCGGAGCGAGACTGTCTCTTATGAAGCCCGGAAAGTCCATGTCAAGCCACTGGATTTGATAGGGTACAGAGCCCCCTGTAAGGGTGATTTCAGCAACTCCACCCGGGAATTCCCTGCAACTGTTTTTTGTTGAAATTTCGGTAATTTCAAAATTCTCCGGAGTGGGAATATAAATACTGTCCGACAGTTCGCATCCGTGGTTGTCGGTCAAAGTCAAACGGTAATATCCACTTACAAGGGAGTCTCTGGCGGGGCCATTAAAGTCGTCTTCCCACACAAAGGTGTACGGAGGTACACCACCGGATCCCGTAAGCAGGACTTGCCCATCTGCTATGCCCGGACAGGAGGTGCCGAACAACTGATCGATCACGATCTCCAGGGAATCGGGCACACCGACGGTCATGGAGTATACAAAGCTGCACCCCAAACTATCCGTGACCTCTAATTCATAGTTGCCCGGTGATAAACCGGAAATTTGTTCCGTCTGATCCCCTGTACTCCATTGAAACTGATAGGGTGGTAAACCCTCAAACACAAAAGGGGATAGCTCGCCGTCTTCTGAGTAGGGGCAACTTACATTCGTTACTGCCCGGTTGTTTCCCAGGGTGAGAACGACCGAATCCGATTGCATCCATTCGTAAAGTTGTGTACCATCAATTGTACTGAGCATAAAGACGGGAATTTCAATTTCATTGGCAAAATCCCCGGGCCCCATATTCATGGGGTTCCCATCGTCATTGATGATAATTAAAGCCCTCGCCCCGGCTTCCTGCGCGTTAAGAGCTTTGGCACTGAATTGACAGGATCCCCTGAGGGCGATTGCAATATTTCCATTGATTGCCTCTGCATTTGCCAATGAATCACAAGCCAAAAAGCCGTTGTCCGATCCATCGTCCACCGCAATGACAGGCGCCGTAATGGTCACTTCAGTGGGGTCTCCTCCCCAGTCCGATGAAATAAAGGAGTTGCTGAATCCAAAGGGCCGCCTGTTCTCCATCGGTTTTTCTACACGGAGGGTCAATAAATTATTTTTTTGAATATGTACAGCAGGTGGTGGGGGCAGTGCTACAGAAGCGGTGGCAGTGCACCCCATACTATCGGTAGCATAAAAGAAATTCAGTGCAGCCGCCTGCCCGGAAAAAAAGGAGTCGGTTTGAAAGTGAGTGCCGTCACTGCTGTAGAGTACATCCCCCATAGCTCCGTTTGAAGTGAGCGTTACTTCTCCGTCTTTTTCCCCGGGGCAGGTTGGATTGCGAACGGAATCGACCACCAGGTCAAAACGACAATCGGCCGGTGGAGCGGATAAAATCAGGGAAAAATGTTGGCTTTGATGGTATAGGCTGTCTCCCTTGTGGGTAATTTGAACCACATAATTTCCACCGGGTAAAATTCCCGGAAAAATCACTTCTACATTGTCTCTGAAGTTGTCTCCGGTAGTGGCTTCTGCGGAAGGATTGGCCGGATCCAGGATGTAGGGATGGTAAACGCTTCCAGAGTCTGCCCCCGAAAGGGCGATTATCCTCATATCCAGGTCGTTGATCAGTCTGAGGGTTGTATCATTCAGTGACCGGGGCAAGGGAGTCGCGGGGGGATCGGTCCAGCACAGGGTGACTTTTACTTCATCCATGCCATTTCCGTAAAACTCGTACTGCAAGGTATCTCCACTTTGAAGGGTCGCTTCCAGCACCCGGTGATTGACGGAATCGATCAGCAACTGAGCCGCGCGTTCTGCATTGAGTAACCCCCAGCCAAATTCGTAATCGGGACCAGCTGAGCGCCCGGTTTTATCGGTAGTGTGTATGGCCAATCCTTTTAAGGTGGAAGACCACATAAATTCCCCGTGCATTTGATCGTGCAATTCCTGTAACAGCAAGAGAGAACCGGCTACATTGGGGCCGGACATAGATGTTCCGCTACTGGTGTTGTAAGAAGCAATTCCATTTCCGTTGGACGATAGTAATCCCACGCCATCGCCCACCAAATCAGGCTTTATTCTGCCGTCATTGGTCGGTCCCCAACTGCTGAAGTTGCTCATGCGGACATCTGAAGGTTCGCTGTAGCCGCTGCTTACCGTCTGGACGGCACCGACTGTGAGTATGTTTTTTGCGTTGCTGTAAGTAGGAAGGCAATCGTATCCTTCTGCACCACCATCCGGTTGACGAAATGCATCCGACTCAACCCAATCTCCCAATTCGGGATCAAAAACATAGTGAACTCCTGAGTGATTGTCATTCCGATTGTTTCCGGCAGATTTGACAATCAGATATTGGGGGGCGAGATATGAAATCTGATCCCATTGAGAAGCGCGGTGGTCGTAGTAACCAAATCTAAAGTCCTCTTCCTCATCAATGCTTATGTCCCCCCACCAATGCCATGCACTCTCACCGGACCAATCCCCAAAAGCCCATCCCGCAAGTGATCCGTAGGAGTGGTTTGAGATGAGAAGGCCATCTGCTGCAGCTTGAGCCATTTCACCGGAATCGTTGTTCCAGTCGTGCGCCCACAAAAGAGCTTCAGGTGCCATACCCCTGGCCTCGGGATTGACCCCGGAGGCAATTAATGTTCCCGCAACATGGACAGCGTGATTGTGCACATTGGTGGCACCATCTCTTTGTACAACCCTTCCGACCAGCTCTTGATGGCTGGCCAGCACGGCTCCGGCATCCCATTCTCCCGCAATCATCCCCTCACCTGTCAGATTTAGTTGAGTCCTCCCATTTTTTTGCAAGTGGTTGGTAGCTGTAGAAATCGCAGCTNTTGCGTTGGTGGTGGTATAGTACTCCGGCATGCCGCTTTCAAACCGCATCAATTCAAATACCACTCCCTCCTCATTCTCAAATCGGAGTGGAAAAGATCGAAGCGTTGCTTTTTGAGCCGCGTGGAGTTTTTCTTCAAGCTGTTGTTGATTCCACTGTTCGGCCAATTGAATTAGAGTTCTCACCTGGGTCTCCGGACGATCCTGCGATATTGCAGAAAGCGAGCCGAGCATCATAAAAAGGGTCAATAGAATCCCGGAAAACAAAGACGATGGGAGAATCGATATCGCATGAGGTATTATTCGCTTCATCTGTACTCATTTTATTGTTGCAGCCTATGGATCCTACAGATAGGTATTCACTCTTTCTCAATGGAGAGTGCGATTTACTGCAAACTCAATTTTTAATAAACTTCACAGCCTCCCTCCCAATTTGAATAAGATACAATCCATCGGGAAGGTGACTGATGTCAATGCGTTGAAAAGGGGCCGGGGGGAAAGAAAGCATTTCTTTTCCCGAAGCATCATAGACCCTGAGCATTTCGCTCTCATCGTAATTTTTTACTTCAATCTGTAGGGTATGAGAGCTGGGGTTGGGGTAGACGTAAAGGGATTGATCTTCAGGGATCAGGGAACCCGAAATGGCAATCCATTCACAATGGGTCAGGGTGTCGCAGGGATTAAAAGCCGTCAAACATACCTGGTACTCTCCTGCTTCAGCATAGATGTGCTGAGGATTTTCCAGTTCAGAGGTGTTTCCGTCCCCGAATTCCCACAGCCATTGCTCGGAATTGGACCGATTGGTAAAATCTGCTGCAATGGAAATGACGCGGTAATTAAAGCCGACATGCAGAGAATCTGGTTCGGAAATGGTAAAGCTTTTCTCTGCAGTACAGCCCGTATCATCAATGACTGTTACATGATAGTCCCCGGCCTGGAGTTGCGAAATGTCCTGGGTCGTATCTCCCGTACTCCAAAAAATGCGGTATGCTCCCAGGCCTCCCAGGACATCCACTTCTATTTCTCCGGTTGCTTCTCCGGGGCAGAGCGCGTCTTTTTCCTTCAGACTGTTGATAATGAGAGGGGGAGGTGCAGTGATTTCAACTTCTCCGGTGCGAACAACTCCACAAATATCAGTAATCTGGTAGGCGTAAATTCCCGCCTTGAGGTTTTCTAATTCAAGTTCCTGCTTGGAATTGGACCATTGAATATCTGCCAACGGTATGTCTTGATTTGGTTTCAAACGGATAAAACCGGTGGCGTCATTGCCACATTCGGGCATGAGGACTTCATCGATTTCAATTTCCAGGGCATCGTACATGTCGAGTTCTACCTGGTCTTCAAAAGTAAAGCCGCAATGATCCGTAATGGTAAACGAGTAATTTCCCGGGGCGAGTTGTTCTACTAAAAGACTGTCCGAATTGACTCCCTCCCACGCGATTTGAAAAGGTGCGGTTCCTCCGGAGGGGATGATTTCTATTTGTCCGTTGGCATCGCCATTGCAGCTGTGTTGTATTTTTGTTGCACTCAGTCCAAGTTCTTCGGGCTTATTGATTTGGATGCTGTCAATTCCGCTGCATCCGTCTGCATCGGTAATCGTGACAAAGTAGAGGCCTACTGCGAGGTCGTGCAGCTCCTGCCCGGTATTTCCCGTGCTCCATTCGAATTGGTGGGGACTTCTCCCTCCAATGGCCGAAACAGCAATGCTGCCATCTGTTGATCCGGGACAACTGATGTTTTCTACGGTGTGGAAATTAGCGCGAATGGCGGGTGGACCCTGGGATTTGACTTCACTTGCGAATACGCAGCCCAGCGCATCGGTTACGGTTAAAGTGAATGACCCTCTGGCGACGTTTTCCAGCTTTTCGGTTGTTGAACCGTTGCTCCATTCAAATTCATAGGGACCTTGTCCCCCGTAGACAAAGGGGAGGACAGATCCATCTTCGGTGTCCCAGCAACTGGAGGGTGTTCTGGGATCGTGCGACCCCAGACTTACTATAACTTGTTGCGTTTCTAACAACTTCAGCAAGTTCTCCCCCTCATCCCGTCCAACCATAAAAACGGGAATGTTGATATCCTCTCCGTAATCTCCCGCTTGCATAAAAATGGGCAATGCCTGATGATCGACAATAATGAGTGCTGTGGCCCCAGCTTCTTGTGCCCGTAAGGCCTTGAGACTGAATTGGCAACTTCCCCTGCGAGCAATGGCCACTTTTCCCTGCAATTCCACACCGTTTACCAGATTGTTACATGCCAGAAGAGGCGATCCGCTTCCGTCATTGACGGCAACCAGTTCAGATTGAATAGGGTCTGATCTTTTGGCGTCCCCTCCCCAATTTGAATCCTCATAGGCATTCGTAAAGGAAAGGCTGGCTCTGTCTGTGACTGGTTCCATAACTCTTATCCGCAGGTCTCTCGATAAATCAACGGCTATGGGATTGGCGGGTTCGATCACAAAATCAACTCTGCCCACACATCCGTTGGCGTCTTTGGCGTACGCATAAGTTTTATGGAGAGTGCCAACTTCCAAAACTTCAGAACTCAGAAATTCAATGCCGTCGAGGCTGTAGGAATAGGGCTCTGCACCTCCCGAGGCTTCGAGAGTTACTGTGCCGGAAGTATAATCTGCACATTCCGGATGATCAATACGGGTCACCTTCAGGTCGATGTTGCAGGCTGTAGGCGGTGCACTCAAGAGAAGGGAAAAATGTTGTTGGTCGTTGATCAGTTCATCTCTTTTGTGGGAAATTTGCAGGAGATATTCTCCAGCGGGCAAAACACCCGGATTGATGACTTCAACATTGTCCCTGAAATTATCCCCCGTAGTAGCCGGTTCAAAGGGTATTTCGGGATCGAGGATGTAGGGGAAGTAAATACTGCCGGAATCCGTTCCCGACACAGCTAAAATTCTCATGTCCAGATCGTTTCTCAATCTGGGAGTGCGGTCGTTCAGGGCGGGAGGCCTCGGATGGGCAGGAGGGTCGGTCCAGCAAAGCGTCGCTTTTACAGGATCTATTCCGTTGCTGTAGAATGTCCATGTCATAGTATCTCCGGAATGCATTTCGCTTTCCAATAACAAGTTGTAACCAGGGTCGAGTAGGAATTCAGCAGCTCTTTTGCTGTTGAGTAATCCCCATCCAAAGGAGTAATCCGGTCCTTCACTTTCACCCGTTTGATCGACGGTGTGAATGGCCAACCCCCGTAAACTGGCGGATCGCATGTATTGGTTCCTTAAATTTTTATGCAATTCCTGAATCAATAGCAATGA
>SL_3KL_010_SEDDRAFT_10001326_pt1 | contig 22348 bp, 13 predicted proteins | sample SodLakKL_010_SED_2_FD_10381 | JGI IMG/M metagenome (IMG submission 10381) | reverse complement strand
TGCGAGATATCCGGCTTTACACGTTCTCTGACGGAAGCAAAGGCAATCAGGAAAACGACAATGCATATAGATCCGAAAATTGCCATGGTCAGCATATAACCGGCCGCTCTATCACCTTTACCCAGAATATCAACCAGCGGAATGACAAATGCCTGAATGCTGGCTCCGGCTGCGTAAGCAAATACAAATTTATACGATGCGACACTGGTGCGCTCCCGGGAATCCGGAGAAATCACACCGATCAAGGTGTTATAGGGAATCATCATAGCCGTGTAGATGACCATCATCAACCCGTAGGTTGCATAGGCGTAGATGATCTTACCCGTGTAGCCGATATCCGGGGTGGTAAACAAGAGCACCGTACCAAGGCCGTAGGGTACGGCAAACCATAACAGATAGGGACGATACTTTCCCCAACGGGTGTTGGTGCGGTCGGCGATCATGCCCATGATCGGATCGTTCAGGGCGTCGAAAAAACGGACCACCAGAAACATGGTTGAAACGGCTGCAGCGGTGAGTCCGAATATATCCGTGTAAAAAAACGGCAAAAAGAACATCAACGCCTGCCAGACCACGCTGCCGGCATACTCGCCGGAACTGAACCCCAATTTCTCCCGAAAGGATATTTTTTCTATTTCAGTTCCTGAACAGAATTTGATTTGATAAGATTGCAATACCAGTGAGCCGAAGCTTTGGGTATTCGTTTAGCTGTTTGGAAATCCACATAGTACAGACCGAAGCGTTTTGAATAACCCAGCATCCACTCAAAATTATCGAGCAGCGACCAGACAAAATAGCCCTTTAGTTTCACCCCCTCTCCGATCGCCTTATGACACTCGGAGATGTACCCCCTCAAAAATTCGATTCTTTGATGATCATTAACACATCCGTTATCTAACTGATCATTAAACGCGCATCCGTTCTCCGTAATATAAGTCTCCGGCTGACCATATCGTTTATGAATCCAATGAAGCAATTTATAAAGCCCGTAGGGAACTACATTCCATCCCATTTCCGTCTTTTCCCATGTGGGATCTGAACTGAGTTTGACATGTTGGTCCTCTGCAAACCCGCCATTTTCCCATGGTACGGCATTTTCAAAACCTTCCGAACATGCTTCTGCATAATGAGTCGTGTAGTGATTAAGCGCAAAAAAATCTGCCGATCCCCGTACCATATCTTTTTCGTCTGTGCTGAAAGCCGGAAGACGATCGCCAAGCCGGACTTTCATGGATTCGGGATAATCACCCAGAAAGATCGGATCCGCAAACCAACCAAGGAAAAAATCCAATGCGCGTTGGGCAGCGGCAGTATCTTCCGGTTTGTATGTAAGCGGTTCACGCCAGTCACAGTTTAAAGGCAGACTGATTTTGCCATTATTTATGTGTTTATATTTTTCACGAAATAGTTGAACTATTTTTGCGTGCGCGAGTAATAAATGATGTGCTGCCAGATATGGCTCGGTCATTGATTTTCGTCCCGGCGCCATACAGCCGAATCCATACCCCAGCATCGCATAGACATAGGGCTCATTCAAAGTAAGCCAGTATTTGATCCTGTCTGCAAAATAATAAAAACAGACGTCCGCATATTCTGTAAATGCGTCCACAATATACGGATTGAGCAGACCGTCCTTTTCAAACTGAAGAGTCAGCGGCAAATCCCAATGAAAAAGCGTCGGCCAGGGTGTGATATCTTTTTCAAGTAAAAGATCGATCAGTTTTGAATAAAAAGCGATGCCCATCTTATTTACTTTTCCCTGCCCTTGTGGAAGGATGCGGGACCAGCTTATGGAAAACCGGTACGCTCGAATGCCTATATCCGCCATCAGTTGAACATCCCGTTCCATTCTATTATAATGATCCGCCGCAATCCGGGCGTCATGCCCGATATTAATTTTTCCTGGTATTTGTGTAAACACATCCCATACTGAGGGACCTTTCCCATCCTGATCCCATGCACCTTCTACCTGATAAGCCGAGGTAGAACAACCCCACAAAAAATCTTTCGGAAAAAGTAACATTAAGTTAGTTCCGATCTATTTTTATTTAACTCGATATCTTATACTAACCCGGGCACAGCTCCGCCTCCTCAGTCACATTGGAACGGAGTGGTTGCTTTAGCTTATATATTCATTAAATAAGCTTTGATTTATGTTCGTTTAGTCTAACTTACCACAAAGCCCTGTACAATAAAACAGCACAGGGCTTTGCGGTTTATTTCGTTAGACAAAATATATGATTGCAGTGACCAGAATTATTTAAGGAACATCATTCGTTTAGATTCTACAAAGTCACCTGCCTGAAAACGATATATATACAAACCACTGCTGACTGTACGACCCATCTGATCCTGGGCATTCCAGGTAACCGTGTGATTTCCGGCACCGTAATGCTCGTTGTTGATGAGTGTCGTCACACGGCGTCCGAGTATGTCGTAGACCTCGAGAAGGACATCCGCAGCTTCAGGCAGCGCAAACTGTATCTGTGTTGACGGATTGAACGGGTTGGGGAAATTATCAAAAAGCTTATAATCATCCGGTATTCCTGCGGGAGTACCGTCTTTATCATCGACAGATACCGGGTCGTCTAAAGAAAAAAGTCCCAATACACCCACAGCAAGGCGGTCGTTCGTCCAGCTTGATTCGACCTCCCATTCAAAATTACCGTTTTCGTAAAACAGAAAAGCGGTTGAACCATGAGCAACTTGTGCCGGATCCTGTGGTTCTGCGTATTCATAGTGGATAAGCCCTTCCATCTCTTTTAAAATTTCATCACCATCACCGGCTACATATGCAGGGTTTTCTACATCACCTCTATAAACAGAGCCGGCTATAGCCAGCATATTATCTGATCCAGGCATTGCAGTAGGACCAAGAGTTATTTCGGTACCCTCTGATGGATTATATTCGCCAACCGCTTCAATAAATTGCCAGTTCTCACCACCGGTAAACTCCTGCATAATTACCCACGCCTGCCTGTCCGACCAATCGGGTTGTTGCCAATCTATCTCAGCAATATCAGTAGTATCGCCGTCGGCAACTTTACTCCACATAGCAATAACTCTACCTGCTTCTGGTGTAGCAACAATGTGCCGCGTCCAGCCATTGCTAATTTGGGGGTCGTCTTCACCAAAACGATGACCGGAAAGTATTACAAGAAGGTTGCCTTCAGTAGTCTCTTCATCAAACTCAACTAATCTCTCATCCCTGGAAATCGATGCAAGCTTGTATTGTACTCTGTAGTCAAATACCGGCGGTGTATCGTCTAAAATAATATCATCAAAATATACACTTGTTTCTCCTGCACTGACATGCTGCATATTAAAAGCCACGCCGAAGGCTTGTATAGTCGAATTGTCCTCTACCTCTTCGGGTATTACGAATTCCAGCCGATTCCAGTCATCGCCTTTTAATTCATGCATATAGAACAATTCGCTTCTCCATTGCCAACCTGCAAACATTAAATAAGTCTGTAAAAAACCAACACTGTCGGGATATACATCATAAACGTCCAATGCCGAATCCACCATGTCCTGCGGGATCCAGACATGATAAATAAAAGTCGTTACGTCGTCGGGCACAGACGCGTCACGTCTTAAAGCGATTCCTTCACCGGCTACGAAATTACCGCTTATTTTTAGACTGTAATCACCACCGTGAGACTTTTCTGTGGATAGTTCCATGGAGGGTTCGCCGCCCCCCGCATAGTCTTCAACATACCAATCATCAATTTGATCCGGAGTTTCGAAATCCCATATCCTGCGCACGTCGTCTGGAAAATCTTCATCAGAAACTACCTCACCCTGCACATCGGTCCAGTAGTCATTTATCCGGTACTCCCCGCCTTCAATAATCTCAACTCCCTTCTGAATACTTGATACACGAGCATGGCCGTCCATACCATGGTTGTCCCGCAGCCACAACAGTATCTCCTTCACATCAAGAGTTACATCCTCGTTCTTCCACTCAGGATAAGGAGCAAGTAGATACCTTGTGCCATCTGGATTTACTATACCACTTGGCCCCTTATTGAAATACCATTGCCTGTCACCGATTGTTACCAATTCATTATCCGAAAGATCGCCATACATCCACCCGGTATCATCCCATATATTGGTAAAAATCATAACTGCGTAATCGGGCTTATTATCCTCATAAGGCAAGCCGGGCCTCTCGGTAAAATAAAAATACAGGTCTAACAGCACCATATACCGCCCCGAATCAGGAAGCTCAAGATCGTGATGTAATGTAAATTCTTCCAGGTCTTCTATCCTCTGATTAATGCCATGATCCGGGGTTACAAATGGACTTCTGCTTCCATCAGGGTAATTTAATCCGATACCCCCCTGCACCCAACCACGTACTGCCTGGGGATAGCCCTTAACCATACCGGTTCCGTCCTCATGAGTAGCTGAGATATGCCAATCCGCTTCTGAGTTTGCATAGATACATTGGCTTCCGGCACCGTCGAAACCCTCACCCCAGATGTTGTTGCGCAGCATGTAGTTGCCGTATATCTTATAGTCCCAGTTGTTGCAGGTTTGCCAATCCCATTCATCATCCGGTTTTTCTTCTCTGAGAATTTCTATGTTATCGACATAGATCACTGATTCTACTTCCTCATTGTCATCTTGTAAGAAATGTTGAAGACCGATTCTCACCGGACTATCGACTGAAATGACGAGCTCGAGGGTACTCCAATAATCACCGGTTATGCCGTCGGTTCCCAGCCATTGATCGTTCCAGCCCCAATCTGAATCAAACCAGAACCCCATAAAGCCATTGGTTACATCCAGGTGATCCTGCGATATCCAGACCTGCAACCGGACGATATCACCGTCTTCTATAAAGTCGACACCATCATTTTGCAAGTTAAGCACCAAACCGACGGTATCCTTTACCAGCTTTAAAGAATAGTCTCCTGTATATGCTCTCTCATCGGTAATTTCAATGCTTTCAACTCCATCACCTGCAACCCAGCCGCCCGCATCCTCATCCTCGAAATCCCATATCTGTATTTGAGTAGTATCCTGCGCAAATACACTGCATGCTAAAAATAGCATAATCGGAATTAAGTACTGTAGTTTTTTCATTGGTAAGCTCCTCTCTCCGTGGTTATAATGGTTATATTGGCTCCCCGAAAAACTCATATCGTATTATAAATCAATGAGGTATGGGAGACCGACTTTACCGTTTTCCTCCCATTATTAACGCCTGAGCGAGTTGATCAACAACCGCTCAGGCGTCTTTTCCGACTATTGAAAATAAACAGCGTCCGCTACAAGACCTCCCGGAAAATTTTCCTTATTTCAAGAACACAACCTTCTTCGTTTCGTTGAAGTGTCCGGCTTCTATTCTATACAGATACACTCCGCTTGGCACCTGGAAACCGCGGTCATTGGTTCCGTTCCATGTTACGGTATAGCTGCCCGCATGTAATTCCTGATCCATTATCACACTAACCTGCTGACCAAGTACGTTATAGATTGTAATTCTGACATCTGAAGTGTGCGGAATTCTAAAATCGATATTTGTCTCCGGGTTAAACGGATTAGGATATGCATGGGAGAGATAGAAGTCTTCCGGTATTAAATCGGATCCGGGTTCATCGACACTTACTATTAACCATTGCTCGTATTTATCGGGGAACCAATTCAGGTCGCCGACAGGGAAACCATGCGTACTGGCGGTTAGTAATTCAGGATTAGTATATGACAAATCAAAATCTAAAGGCCAGCGATTAGCAAAGTCAAGATAATCATCTACACCGTGCCAATTAAGAGCCGGATCATGCACAGGGTCTTGGCCCGCAGCCACTCTTCTTATATCCACGACAGCTTCTGCCAGCAGCGCGTCTGTACCGTTCATATCAACGATACCGGGATCCACATTCATCGTGTTTTCTTCAACAAGAAATTCAAAAGGTTCCCACTCATAAACTGTAAGTGTAGTGTCTAAGAGTGTATAATCCCCGAGGGTATCCTCGACTTCCACTTCCCATGATTCCCATGTCCATGGAGCGTCGTGCTCAAACATAGCCAGGTGATGCGCATTCATCCACGGTTGGGGCACAACATAGGATGGCCAAACGTCAAAGTCTCCCCAATATTCTACGACAGGATCTGTATACCACCAGGCGTTGTTCCTCAACTCCAGAACCAGCTCTTCCGGGGTCAACTCGCCGGTGCCTTTGGGATCCCATTCTCCATATACGCCGCCTGGTCCATACAATGAGTCGATCATCACCGGATCCCTAAAGGCCATGCCTACATCCATTATACCTGTACCCCAAGGTGCGGGATTGAATTCTCTTGAAAGTGGATGAACTGTGTTACTGATGGCCTGTGGGTTGACAATAAGATTATTCGAATATTTTTGAATCACACCGCCAGCACCATGAATCGCAGTCTGCATAGAGTTTACGAAGGTACAGTGTTCAACCTCTGTATAAAAGACACCTTCCTGCTCACTTGTGTTAATAGCATAAGTTCCGAAATTGTAAAAAGTCGTATGCCGTACTATTAACGAATCAATTCGCATGTGATGAAAAACCGCGCCGTTCCATTCCGCGCCGGGTGTTCCAATATTCATAAATAGACAGTCTTCTATTATGTAATTATTCTGACCGCCCCAGTCTGCAAAAACCGCCCACCATGTAAAGGGAAATTCAACAATAGTTCCTTTAAAGGTGATTGTATGCCCGCTGCCATGTTTTTCCTGGGCAATCCAGGAAATGGGACCGGTACCGTCCAGATTGATGCCGGTCAGCCAGAGATTTTCAAATGTAGCGTGATCAAATAACCGCCACCAAAGGTTGACCGTGGAGCCATCTTCTCTTACCCCACCCCGGATAATTGGAGGATGATTTTCATCATCCGGCGGATCGGCAACAATAACCAATGGAAAATCTGCATCGATAATTTCCGTAAGAATATATTGCGTACCGCGGTGCAGTTTATATACGCTATGGATTCTCTCTCCGGCTGCGGTCGTGTCTCCCTCTATCGCTTCATTTAATGCTCCCATCGGCAGGTCCGTTATTTCGCTAATAGGACCGATGATTAACGTATCACCCACCGATTGGGTCTGCGCGGAAACGGATGCGCTCATAATTAGAATGACTATACCGACCGTCAATAACTGTAATGTCTGTTTCATGGTTTATTATCCTTTCATTAACTCTTTTTAATTAATACAAAGTTTCTCATTTTCAATAAAGAGTTGACATATTGATTATTAATGAAATTGCCTCACCTGCCTTTCTGTATTTAGTTACTATTATTTTATTTTACTCTTTATGTTATTACTTTTATCACCTCCTTAATAGATATATAGATTTATTTATAATGTGAATTTTCATATAGTAGATTTTATTAAAATTCTAAAACTGATACCGCAATCCTATATTGACACTCCTGCCATAGGACTCAATATTTCTGGCAAAATTCATGTGGTTTAATAAGTCTCTTTCAATCTCATTGGTAAGGTTAAATATATTCATGAAAATTTCCATTCCCGGCAAAGGTAAGCCCTGCCTGACCTGCAGATCATAGCGGTAAAAATCGTCGGTAAACCCGCGTAAACTTTCATGCCAGTTTGCCGACGTGAATACACCGGACGTAAATCTCATTGCCCCGCGAATTGAAAAATCCCTGTAGTCGAAACCCAGAGTAAGATTCAATAAATGATCCGGCTGATGAATCAAGGGGGCCGTGTACGTCGTGTCTTCGTTAGTATAAATCGGCCGGAAATTCTCATCTAGCTCCGTCCTTATCCGCGTTCGCAAATACTCTGCTTCGGATATATTGCGGGTATAATTAAAATTGATGACCAGACCTCTTAACAAGCCGGGTAGATACCAGAAATTTGATTGCCATTCGATTTCGAAACCGTAATTAACAGCTTCGAATTCATTATTTACCGGGTACGCTGCCCGCTGACGGTACATACTCGATGGCAATTCAAAAAATGTAGTATCCGTAACCGCTCTCGTTCCTGTCCAGAAAATCATATCCGTTATCGTTTTGTGAAAGGCGCCCACCGACAACAGACCGATCTCGTGCGAGAATACGGACAATTGAATATCCCAGTTCTCCGATTGTTCCGGTTTCAGTCTGAAATTACCTAAATTGTCAAGTGCTCCTGTTTGGCCTATTAACCAGCCCGGCCTAATCCAGGTGTAATTGGGTCTTTGCAGCGTGTGCGTATATCCCGCTTTTAACGTCAGCCATTGCGTCGGCTTGTAGTAGACGTTAATCATAGGCAGAAAGAACTCATTCTCGCGCACTCTGGTCACGGTATCTATCGGTGTAGGCTGCCAACCGCGTAATACACCCAATCTGCTGCCCCGGTATCCTGTGTACTCTGTCCGGTTCGATTCATAGCGCACGCCCGGGATAAGAACAACATCAGAACCCAGATTAATTTCCGGCATCAGGTAAAAGGCATGATAGTCTTCTGTGCCGTCGTAATCATAATAATTACTACCTACAAAACTCCGCTGAATAAGGGCACCGATCTCAAAGACATCGGGATTATATTCCGGCATAAACAGATCATGCATCTCGCGAAACCAATATCTGTTATAGATATAACCAAAATCATACCTTCCATCGAGAAAATCGCCGCCTGTATAACTATGGTCCAAAAAATCCCATATTTTTATTTGCATTGTATTTGTTTCCCATTGTTCTTTCGTACGCTCGCTGAGCCGATCCCAAAAGTGCTCTATAAGCATACGTCTTCCGCGCTCAGCTCCTCCAAAAAATCCGAAGCTGAATGATTCAGTATCAAATTCCTTGGTTTTATGCCTGTACATGCCACCCGTATGCAGATCAACGTTAATATTGTTTGTAATATCAAAACTGTATGTCAGGTTGAGTTCCGCTGTAAGATCCCGCTCACGGGTTTCATCTTTGCTAACACCTACACCTCCCATATTCACATTTCTTACGGCATCTCTTAAAGAAATCTCCATCAAGTCAGGAATAGTTTCAGGATCAACATCCACATTAAAGCCGGACCTTCTGTCGCTCCCGAACACATTGTCCGGAGAACCGGTGGCCTCGTTCGTAAAGGATATTCCTGCAGGCAGGGTATTCTCGGAAAATGAATGACTGAAAGCCGTGTTGATATGGAGATTTCTCCACTCGTGGTCTATTCGTAAAGAATTGGTCATTACCCTCAGCCATCGTTCCGGAGTATCCTGCATACTTAATCGAAATCTATTTTCGACAAAATTATAATGGTTCTGATATCGTGTTTCTTCACGGTCAATGCGGCTGAAAAAATTGGAAGCCCTTATTTGCGTGGAGGGCAAATTGTAATCCAAAACAACCGTGCCGCCCAAACGCTGAACGTCTCGGAAAATATCCATAAGCTGCATACTATTTGTAAACACCGGCCCGTCTGTACGCTCCTGATTGAAATTAACTCCACCCAATTGCTGTGAACCGCCGTCCTTCTCTTCATAATTTATCTGAGCGAACACGCCAAGCCGGTTTGCAAAAAACCTGTTGCTGCCGCCCACCGTTAGATTAACGTCCCGGTACGTACTTCGGAGACTATTGTATCCGCCTTGACTGACCACATTAAATGTCGGTTCATCGGGCGGCGTTCTCATCCGGAAATTCACGATTCCACCGGTGGCAGTCGCCTCCTGGTTTGCCATCACCGATTTTGTTAACTCAATACCTTCAAGCATATAGGGAGAAATCATGCTCATATCAACACTCCGGTCACCTGCGCCGGTAGCAGTCATGTTGACTCCATCTATCTGAATCAATGAATATTTGGAAGACATCCCCCTGATCACCACCTTGGTTCCCTCGCCTCCTTCTCTTTCGAGGGATACTCCGGGAAGACGACCAACAGCTTCCGCGGCAGTTGCTTCAGGCAGCTGCTGAATTTGCGCCCTCGAAACGATATTTGTAACCGTTCTTGATGCCAACTGCTGATTGATCGCCTGCCATTGACCTTCCGCCTGTGCGGTCACCACTACTTCCTCTCCTCTCAATGCCCGGGGTCTCATCCCTACATTGTGTTCCACTCTCTCACCCGCATCAACCTCAACGGTAAAGGTAATTTCCTGGTAACCGAGATACCGTACTGTGATTTCATGCTCTCCCGGCGGTACATTCCGTATGACGTAATTACCATGAATGTCGGAAGCCGCCCCTATGGTGGTACCCTGAATCAAGATGTTTGCATTGGGTAAAGCACTTCCGCTTTCGCTATCTGTCACCCGTCCCACAATCTGCCCTGGCTGTGCTTCTGCAACCGCATGCAAACAGAGCAGGATCGCTATGATAAGTGAACATATCATAAACGTTCTACTTATTCGCATATAACCTCCTGTTCAATTGTTATACAATTAAAAAAGAAAATTTCTCTTGCGTATATCATCGGTAATTTGTTGATATATTTAACGAACCACATAGTAATCCAATCTCTTGTAGTACTTGGCCGCCTTGTGTTCATAAAATGTTCTTTCGTACAAATATCAGGGGAGACGTAAATGTTTACAAATGCATGAAAAATGATTTGAACTCCAATACTTAAACGAAGCCCGGTCAAGTTTGTGGAGGTGCGGGAATGGATCAGACTGCCAGATAATGCGGCGGCAGTATCGGGATTTGTAATATGAGGTTCTTGGAACAACATGATGTTGCCCGTTTCAATTAGATTATCAGACTTATATACTCGGTAAATGGTAGGTAATCCAGATTCGCCGCCACATCCCCACTTACCGGGTATTTGACGATCAGCTAATGCATTCTGATATAAGGATCAAGCTATCAGTGCATCTGGTTGAACCAACTCTTTTCGATACGATCGATAACAGGGCCGGATATTGGTTAACCACGTTAACGTTAACAATTTTTTGCAAGTACTTACAAAAAAAGATAGCTTCCAAGTACTTTATGTTCAATTGTCTTGCATTGAGTATAAATCAATCAAACTTGTTTATGAAATGAAGGTAAACGGAAATCTGTAAAATAGAATGTGCACCTTTTGTATAATCCGGTATGTATTAATATATAATTCATAAATCAATTTGATTGATATTACAAAGATTATTTAATAAATTTAATTCAAAAAGTCAAGTCCTCACCAAATTTTTTTTAAACGATCGTCGGGTGAAACATTATAATACGTAACTCCAACATTTTTCAATCAAGTTTGTGTTTCCTTTATAATCTTCATAAAACCGCTATTCCACCCGTTCAAGCCGTGCAGCCCAGCCACCGCCGGTTGAGAGCTCGATGTTGAATACATCGGTGCGGGTTACTTTACTTTCTTCCCTCACATAATCCGTCGCATCACGATCTGCATTGATGCCATCCTTAAAAATAATCGCCCGGTATTTTCCCTCGGGTAAGAACGAAAAATCAATTGTCAGTTCACGGGGATCCCAGTTGGTCATCGCTCCTACATACCACGTTTCGTCTTTTCGCCGTGCCATAACAACATATTCACCGGCTTTTCCATCGAGTGGTACGGTATGATCGAATACTGTCGGAACACTCGTTATGAAATCCACACTCTCCTGTTCACGCTTGTATGCGGTCGGGTTATCGGCAAGCATAGCAAGCGGGGATTCATACACAATGTACATTGCGAGTTGGTGGCATCGTGTTCCCTGACTCATCGGCATTGAGAAAACCGGTCGGAAATTATCCCGGTTTGCATTCCTCATAGCTCCGGGAGTATAATCCATCGGACCGGCGATCATGCGAATAAACGGAATCGTCACGTTGTTTCGCGGCATATCCACGTTTTCCCATTTATGATATTCCAGACCGCGTACCCCTTCGAAGGTGATGGCATTCGGGTAGGTGCGCTGCAAACCGGTCGGTTTGTACGAGCCGTGAAAATTCAGAATCAATTGATGATCTGCCGCTTTCCTTGCAGAACGGTGATAAAAATTTACCACCCGCTGATCGTCCCTGTCCATAAAGTCAATTTTAAATCCCTTAATTCCCATTTCTGCATAGTGAGAAAATACTTTTTCCATATTCCAATCGAGAGGAAGCCAGCCGGCCCAGAGCAGAACACCGACGTTTCGCTTCTCAGCATAGGATATGATCTCCTCGAGATCTATTTCAGGAATTGTTTTCATCAGATTGGTACCCTGCGACCATCCCTCATCGAGCAGGATATATTCGATGCCGTTATCGGAGGCAAAGTCGATGTAATATTTATATGTGTCGGTGTTAATCCCCGCCCGAAAATCTACCCGCGAAATGTTCCAGTCATTCCACCAATCCCAGGCAAGCTGTCCGGGTTTTATCCATGATATATCATCGATTCTCGTCGGCGATGCGAGTTTATATACCATATCATTATCAAGCAATTGTTTATCGTGGGTACTCACCACAACTGCACGCCAGGGATATTTCCGGTTACCGTCGGTTTTTGCGATAAAATCGGCACGCTTCGTGACAAATGCCTGAAGGTTATTATGGCCGCCCTGTTCTTCTTCGAGGGGATACCGTGCATAATCGCTCACAAACCCCCGGCGGGTCTCTTTGTTGATACGGATAAATCTTCCGGGGTAATCTTCCAGATCTGCTTCGAGAATAGCGGCTTTTTTCGTTTCGTTCAGCTCTACGAGGAAAGGTGTATACGCAAATCGCTCATCGTCGAACTCCGACATCCTGATATACGAATACAGACTTTCAAAAGACGAAGCATACTCATCCTGCTCTCTCGATTCGACATACGGTATAAATGCATTGTGATCATCGCTGAAATTCAGATCGGCGTATTCCCATTCAATCGTTATCTCCTCATCGATCGTTGTAAAAAACCGGTATGCCATACCCTCATCATACGCCCGGAAAATCAGCCCGAAGTCGTTCTCGAAATAAAGGGTCAATTGGTTATAGTGATCGACGATTTCGCTTTTCTTATAGATTGATGTTTCAATGACCTCGTTCACCGTTTCGATTTCTGTTCGAACAAGTTCCGGATTTATTCCAAGGTGCTTGCCGTTATATAATTTAAGCGAAACCGCAGACGGAGCAATGACGGGATCGTTCTTGTAGTCCATTCGCCATGTAATAGCATGCGTGATATCGATATGCACTTCGATCAGCCCGTCAGGTGATTGAAGCGTATACGATCCTGATTCAGTTGTAAACGCGGTAGTCTGCACCAACGCGATGTAGATGAAAAGAAAAAGGAATGTAATTATCATGTCAGACCTCTTTACTAATTTGAATGATACCAATAGTATATGCTGATATCGAAACCCTAAACAGGGTCACGTCCTGATTAAAGTTGACATATTTTTTATGCTGCAGGTTTAAGACTGGGAGTGATCATTCCCAGATTTGTGTGCAGCCGGATGTTGTTGTAGATGTCAATAGACTGAACTATAGCACGTCGTGCAAGTTCAATCGAGTTAGGAGCTCGAATATAATCTCCACTCATATATTAATATTGTCGAGACTTAGCAGATTAAGTAAATCTTCTAAAGTGTTGTAAACTTATAAATCGTAGTTTGACGATACGTCTCTCCCGGTTTCAATGTAACTGAAGGAAATAACTTTATATTGGGAGAATTCGGAAAATGCTGGGCTTCAAGGCATAGGCCGCTTCGGGGTAGATAACAAACTCCTTTCTTACCGACGATGTTGCTGTTAAGCAAGTTGCCCGAATAAAACTGCAGACCCGGTTGATCGGTAAATAACTCCATGCATCGTCCGGTTCCGGGATCACAAAGAGATGCAACTTTACGAACGTATCCGTTAAAATTATTAAGCACCAAATTGTGATCGTAGCCTCCGGGCCAGTAGTTACGTTCACCGATCCCTGAAATTCGAGTTCCGATTTTCATCGACTTCCTGAAATCCAACGGAGTATTCTCGACAGGGATCATAACTCCTAAAGGTATATTTTCGCTATCTATCGGTGTATACATGTCCGCATCGATTGATAGTTTATGATTCAGAATTGACGTTGCCGGATCTCCGGATAAATTAAAATATGAATGGTGTGTGGGATTGATGATGGTTGTCCGATCGGTGGTGGCGGTATAATCGATCATCAGTTCGTTTGCATCTGTTAACGTATATACAACCTTTATCTTCACATTACCCGGGTAACCTTCTTCCAGATGAGGACTATAGCATGTCAATTTTAATGCAGGGCCTTTTTTGCATGCAAAAGGTTCCGCTTGCCATACTTTTTTGCAAAATCCTTTATGCCCGCCGTGTAAATGATTTTTTGCTTCGTTTAATGTAAGATTATATTCGATACCGTGTAAGTGAAATTTTCCTTTTTCGATCCTGTTTCCGAACCTACCGACAATTGCCCCGAAAAATGAATCATCATTTAAATATTCCGGCAGCGTATCGAATCCGAGAACGATATCGGCAAAGTTATTATAACGATCCGGTACAAGTAATGATTGAACGATAGCTCCAAAATTGGTGATTCGTACCTGAGCAGAGGCAGCGTTTGTTAAAGTATAAATATCGATTTCTTCATTATAATTTATTGTTCCATATTTTTCCTTCAGGATTGCATTATCGGATCTATTCTCATATTCAGTGACTGAATTCATTATATAGAGTATCCCTTTATGTAGGATTGTATTAATAGGCCGGTTAGATTATTTGCGACTGTTTTGCGCCTATAAAATAATTGAAAATTACGTTAACGTTAACATCCTTTTATGAAAATACCATGAAATACGTCGATAGTGACTAAAGAAATAATTACCGGCACCTGCTTATGTGCCGTTACAACCACACGAGCGCCTGATGATTGGCTCTGTTTTGATCATAAGATATTCAACCCGTTCATTAGGATTATCTATATGACGCAGCAGTTTTTGAGCCGCCTTACATCCGACATCATAAGGCCGCTGATTGACAGTGGTCAATGGTGTCGGAGTAAATGGAGCTCGAACATCGTCTGAAAATCCCACAACTGCGATATCTTCAGGTATTCGGTATCCTTTCTCTAAAATTGCCTGCATAGCTCCGAATGCAGCAGGATCGTTTACAGCCACAACTGCACGCGGCAGCATTTTTTTTGGCAATTCGAGCAGCGATATCATCGCACTATATCCGCCTTTTTCATGAAAATCGGATTCTATTATAAGGTCTTCATTGACGGTCAAGTTATTCTCCTCTAATGCTTTTCGAAAACCCAGCAGGCGGTCTCTACCAATCGATACATTTTTCGAACCCTGCAAATGTGCGATCCGTTTATATCCATGGTGTATCATATGTTCGGTCATGTGGCGGGCCATTTCTACGTCATTAATTCCGACACAACTTGCGCCTAATCGTTTTGCACAACGATCGAAAAAGACGAGGGGTTTTCTATTCTCAATCAGCTTCCTGTAAAACGAATACTTTTTCACGGTTTGTGCCATCGAAAGTAATATTCCGTCCACCTGATTTTCTTCCAACGTCTGTATCGCCTTTTTCTCCCGGCTTTCATCCTCGGCAGAATGGATAAAAAGAAGATTGTATCCGGTATTATAAACGACTTCTTCAATACCCCGGATCACATCGGGGAAAAATGAATGTGTAATTTCAGGTACGATTACTCCGATGGTATATGATTTCCTCGTTACCAGGCTCCTTGCTATACGGTTCGGAATATAACCAAGACGCATTGCAGTCTGCATTACTTTTTCCCGTGTATCATCGGCTACGTTTGGTTTCTTATTCAGCACACGTGAAACAGTCATAACCGATATTCCGAGTTCTTTCGCTACATCTGTCGCAGTTACCCGGCCGGGACGTCCGGAATATTTCTTATGTTCTTTTTTCATTAAGAGGATTTTCTATGGATTTACCCTGCAATAAGAATCACGTATAGTATTCCGATTATTGCTCATATGGACTGCCGTTAATTATCAAGATAGTACATTTTTATGAACTTGTAAAGAAAGATCAAGCATTAATTAGATATAATGTCGTACCGAACGGCACATATACGATACGGTAGTCCATACTATCTCCCGGTAAGAACAATTGTAAATCGATCTTTCTTACACAAAGTATTTAAATCAATATTTCCAGTTGAGAAGCAATGAGTTTACGGTAATTTCAAATGTACCCGGTTCAAAGATGCGCTCGCCTTTTTGTCCTGTAAATTCAAGATCAGTTGTATCAATGTGAAATTTTACATTGTTACTTTCTCCGGGCTCAAGCTCGATCACCTGAAAACGTTTCAACTGCCGCACCGGTCTCGATACTTCACCGTAAAGATCGGTCACATACAATTGTACAACTTCTTTTCCGGTACGGCTGCCGGTATTGGTAACCTGAACCGTGACATCCAGCGCTTCACCGGGTGCGAGATTTTCCTGACTGATCCTTAAATCGGCATACTCAAATGTAGTGTACGACAACCCGTGGCCGAATTGCCACTGGGGATTATACGTATGCGCCTCCAGCGGTTTATGATCGTATGGTGTAAGAGCATTAGGGGCGCGGGGATATGAATACGGGAGTTTTGCTGATGGATTGACATCACCGTATAAAATATCGGCAATCGCCCGGCCGCCCTCCATTCCCGGAAGTCCTGCTATCAACACTGCATCAATGTCATCGACAAAATGTGAAACTGTGCGGGGTCTGCCCTGTGCAAGAACCAGAATTACCGGTTTTCCCGTTCCGACCATTGCTCGTGCAAGTTGAATCTGTGCTTCATCGATGGTAAGATCATCGATATTACCTTCTGTTTCGCAATAGGAAGGCTCGCCTAACGCGAGAACGATTGCATCGACATCTTTTGCGGCATTCACAGCATAATCGATATCAACTATTTTAGATACCGGGAAAGTGCTGTTTTCTGTTTGTTCGAATGCCGCTCCCTCAACATAAGTAATTCGTTCTTCACCCGCAGCTTCCTTCAATGCACCGACTATCGTTAAAGCATCTTCAGGATATAACAATTCGTCATTGCCCTGCCAGGTAATTGTCCACCCTCCGTTAAGTGACTGCATAAGATTTGCCGTTGGTCCGGTTACGAGAAGGTGCATATCGCGTTCAAGGGGAAGTATTTCATTATTATTCTTTGCAAAGACGATTGATTCCTGAGCTATTTCACGGTTGCGGCTCCGTGCTTCTTCAGAACCTACAATACTTTTCAATGTCTCATCGGGATACGGATCATCAAACAGACCCACGGCAAACTTCACCCTCAAAATTCTCCGGACTGCATCATCGACCCGTTCGTGAGTAACCTCACCACCCTCAACACATTCAATAAGATGATCGATAAAGTCGAAATCAAACGGGACCATACTCATATCGACACCGGCATTGACTGCCATACAGACCGCATACTTCGGTGTTTTAGCGACACGATCCCTGCTGTGCAGACGATCGACATCGCGCCAATCCGATACGAAGAATCCCTGAAATCCCCATTCTTTTTTCAACACTCCGGTAATTAAATCATAATTTGCGTGACCGGGGATTCCATTAACCTCACCCGAGCTACCCATCACCGTCGCGGCACCTGCCTTTATCGCTTCTTCAAAAATCGGAAGATGCCAATCGTTCATCGTTCGCTCGTCAATGATAGCGGGTGTGCGATCTTTTCCGCTCCAGGGATGTCCGTATCCGATATAATGTTTAGGACAAGCGGCAACATAAAGCTGATCGTTGTTTTCATATTCCTGTAATCCCTGCACATATCGCATACCGAATACAGATGCAAGGTACGGATCTTCACCGTACGTTTCCCAGAATCGCGGCCAGAGAGGCTGCCGTCCGGTATCGAGAACGGGATTGAAATTCCACCGTATGCCGGAAGCTCTGACTTCCTTTGCGGTTATGCGGGCTGTTTCTTCTGCATAATCGGGATTAAACGTTGCAGCAAGGTTAATTGCTTGCGGAAACAATGTTGCACCCATCGTATAGTTTGCACCGTGAATGGCATCGATGCCGTACAGTACCGGAATTCCCAAACGCGATTCATTAACCGCCGCATCCTGAATTGCAGTGATGATGCTATGCCACTGATCCACGGTAAAAGCATGAATGGGAATGTTCAATATCGACCCGACATTCCTCTCGAGAACAGCGTAGTGTAACTTCTCTTCATCGATGGTACCCGGTGGGATTACATTTCCATCCTCATCCGTTTGTGAAATTACCTGAATAGTCACTTGTGTCATCTGTCCGGCTTTTTCCTCAAGCGTCATCAACGAAAGGAGCGAATCAATTTTCTCTTCGATCAGATCATCAACTGAAAATAACTGAGCGGATAGTAAAGTTACTTTAAATGTGAACAGGAACAGAATGCTACAAAGTCTGAAGAAGGAATTTGAGTCCATTGAACCTTACCATTGTTTATATCTCATTAATGCTTCGACAAAGTAATAATCTGCATAAGTTAGCGGTACATCAATCTCGGTACCGTTCGGCATATGCCCAACGCCGTGTTTCAATATGAAATTTCCGTTTGTACCCTTTTCTGCAAGATACGGCGGTGAGCTTAATGTGCGGAGTTGGGTGGTAGCGGTGTTCATATAAATCTTCGCCCGGTCATCATCCACATAACGGCTCAGTTCAAGCAATGCTGAACAGATTATCGCACCCGCTGACGCATCGCGCAGTTCGTTCGGTATATCGGGAGCATCAAAATCCCAATAGGGGATTTTATCTTCGGGTAAATCGGGATGCTCAATGATGAAATCAGCCAACCGTGCAGCTTTATCAAGATAATCAGAATTTTCTGTATATCGGTACATCATGGTAAATCCGTATAATCCCCAGGCCTGTCCGCGCGCCCAGGTCGATTCATGACTGTATCCCTGATGCGTATGTTTATGTTCGGGATCACCGCTAACAGTATCATACGATACCACATGATACGTGCTGTAATCATCCCTGATATGATCCCGCATGGTTGTCTTTGCATGTGCATTCGCGATGTCGGCGAATTCATCAATACCGAATTCTTCCGCTGTCCACAACAATATCTCAAGGTTCATCATATTATCGATAATCACCGGATATTGCCACTGATCATTCCATGGAGCGGCATCCCATGAACGGATAGCCCCGATTAAAGGATCAAACCTGGTGCTGAGGGATCCGGCTGCAGTTTTAATCACATCACGGTATTCGAGATCATTTGTGAGCCGGTATCCGTTGCCGAAACTGCAGAATATTATGAATCCAACATCATGGTGATTGGTTGCATATTTCTGCTCTTCTACCCTGCGGCTAAACTCACGTGCCAGTGAGTTAATTTCATCATCTCCGGTATATTCATATACAAACCAGAGCACCCCCGGGAAAAAGCCGCTCACCCACCAATCTGAGGTGCATGTTTTCAGTTCGCCGTCGGGAGTTAACGTTTGCGGTAATAAATCGGGTTTGTCTTTCAATGACGTTGCCATATTGACACTCTGTACACGAGCTACTTCAAGGGCATTAGTTATCATATTCCCCAGCTCATCAAGATCGTCGTCATTATTCCCCCGGCAACCCATCATCATCAATAAAGCGACCAATAGTACACAGAATTTATTTTGCATGTAATTTCTTTATGTTTCCTCTACATTTTGCTTGTTTCTTTTTTCCATCAATTCAGCATTTATCTCTTTCATAGTAGTATCATCAAGCTTATAAAAATACAGACAGATAACACAAAGTAATGCGCCTATTCCTGCAAACACACTTATCAACAACCGTATACCGAGAATCGACAGATCGCTTTGCTCGACTCCCGGTTCATAAGCAAACGCCGCCAATATCCAACCGCTGAATGCACCGCCGAGGGTCCATCCGAATTTCTGTGACATAGATGATGACGAAAAAATCAATCCGGTCGCCCGACGTTTGTTTCTCCATTCGGAATAATCGGCAATATCTGCAAACATCGACCAGATGATGGGCAGATTTATACCAGTCGTAACACCGATGACAAAGTTAAGTATGAACATCAGCTCTACTTGATGGGGCAGAACAAAATATAATGAAAAACTTAATATTGTAGTTGCGATCATGAATGAGAAAAATGTTTTTTTCTTTCCTAACCGTTGTGCAACAGGTCTTGCCAACAACACACCGACAATGTTGGCAGCGAGCCATAGCGACATATATGTGGAGACCAGTACCGACGGACTAACCGAACCAAAATACATAACATCTTGCGGTCCCACATAATACCGGAAATAAAAAATCATTGCCGCTTCGCGCAATGAGTTAAAAATCAGGAATGAAATGTTAGCGGCCAGCATGATAAACCATGGCCCATTCTTTATGATATCTTTCAGATCATCCTTGAGCTTGTTTCTTTCTTTGGGCGGCTGTAAGCGTTCTTTTGTTCCTGCAAAAGTAAAAATAAAGAGTCCGGCTGCCAGTACGGAATATATCCCGACCGTCACCTGATATCCCACAGCACTGTCCAATCCATTACCGAAGTATTCGATTAAATAGGTTGCCGTAGCGGTTATAAAAAGTCCCCCTGAAAATGCACCAAGGAACCGGTAGGATGCCAATGCAGTCCTTTCGACCGTATTCGTGGACATAACTCCCATCAATGCTGCATATGGTACATTGACCGCGGTATATACCATCATCATCATCGTATAGGTAACATAGGCATAAATTATTTTACCTGTTGCACTAAGATCGGGAGTAGTGAAGGTTAAAATCCCGATAATAGCAAATGGTACCGCAACAAATAATAAATAAGGACGGAATTTTCCCCATCGGGTTTTTGTCCTGTCGGCAATAAGTCCCATAATGGGATCATTTGCGCTGTCCCATATTCTGGTCACTAAAAACATTGTTCCCACCGCACCTGCTGCGATCCCGAAAACATCCGTATAAAAAAACAAAAGGAACATTGAAAAAAGCTTCCAGAACATCGAAGATGCGAAATCGCCCGCTCCGTAAGCGACCTTTTCTCTAAACTTTAGTGGTGCATGTGTGTTCGAATTGTCCATGATATTTTTGTTCCTATTCCGTACATAAAAATTAATGTTACTTTGAATAAATACTTACCAACCAGCGAATGGTAATTTATCTTCCGGTACACACTCATTATTTATCGGTTTCCAGAGCTTCGGTTTGCTCCAATTCTTCTAGTATCCTCCGTAATCCATTTAAGTTGTGCATCAGTACTTTTTTTATATCCTTTCCTTCAGTATGTCCGATAATACCTATTGTGCCATTGAATTCCGAATGAATCAACGAGTGAATCATTTCTTTTTCATGGTTTCCTTCGCCCAGCGGCACTATCTTCGGTCCGCCGGTTTTCATACCGTTAATATTTACCGTCCATAAATAGGGAAGCATTTCAGAGAGCATCCCGGAGAAACGGTCGATTTGGTGATGTCCGTGATGAAAGTTATAGACTATTCCTATGTTATCGGGATCGACTGCTTCAATAATGTTTATTTGGTTTTCCGGTTCACCGTACCAGCCGCCGTGATTATACAACGCTACTTTACTGCCGGTTTCTTTTGCTCTATGATGAAGCATTTGGACAATCTGTACACCTGTATTTAATTTCTCATCATCCGGTTTGTCTTCATAAAAACGATCTGAAAAACCAGCCCAGATGGTAGTACGTGTGTTCGTTTCCGCAAGCACGTCGAAGATATAATCGATTTCCTCCGGCGTACCTTCGATAATATGTTCGTCAATCCACATCCAGACGGCGGTTAATTCTATGTTATTGCGTTTGAGGAGTTCGATTTCACGGGGAAAATCGGGGAGGTGTTCCTTTCGCCAGTCGTAGCCTAATTTTTTAATACCCAAATCAATCAACATCTGCACCCGTTCTTCGGGCGTCCGGCTTTTAGCATCAAATGGAATAATACACCACGCTACAAGATTATTTTTTGCAAAGAGAGGCATACCTGCATTGTCCGTTCGTGTTGATTCGGTACATCCTGTCATACAAAAGGCTGTAATTACTAAAACTAAAAATATATACATCAATGAGAATTCCCTGAATATAAATCCGGCAGATCATCCTCAAACATCACAAACCGATCCTCACGGAACCGAACAAAATCTTCGGCACTTACCTGTCCGGGATACGGTGCATAGTAATGATCCTGCCGATCTGTTTCCAAGTTCGCATTACGCCACACAAGTACCCAAGCAATCTGCCGGGTCATTTCGTTTGACATAATTCCTGCGAGGAGTGTTTCGGTCCAGAATGTCGGATCCGGAATTGCCTCCAGGCCGCCCTCGGTCAATGCAGCTATTTTATTTCTTTCACGGGCAATTTCAACGGTATATGCCAGACTGCGTTTGAATTGTTCGAATTGTTCCGGTGCCGATGTTTCGTTTGCCGGATGTCCGAGATCCCAGTAATTATCAATTCCGATAATATCAACATATT
>SL_3KL_010_SEDDRAFT_10001325_pt1 | contig 22357 bp, 18 predicted proteins | sample SodLakKL_010_SED_2_FD_10381 | JGI IMG/M metagenome (IMG submission 10381) | reverse complement strand
TCCTCGGACACGCCGGACAGACCTCATGTTGAATTCGGGGGAATGACTGCCTGCTGGCAGGTTCGTGGGCGCGATTATAGCCCAGTGCCGCCGCGGTTGGAATGTGGGTGCTCATGTGGCCACCACGCGTCGGGCCAGCGCGGCGCCGGCCATGCTGCCAGCGAATGGTGCCAACGCCAGGCTTGCCACGGCCCAGGGCAGGTCTGCCAAAAGCAGCAACAGCAGCAACGGCAGCGCCAGCAGTACTCCCACCAGCCAGCCGACAGGCCGCCAGCCGGTGAGGGCGCCGGCCAGGGTGCCACCCAGCGTGCCGCCGATCAGCCAGATCACGGTAACGGCGACAAAAGTGGCCAGTGGCAGGGGAGTGCCAGCGGCGAGTGCGGCGTGCGCGTGGGCGCCACCGGTGAAGACCTGCAGCCCTGCCAGCAAGGCTTCGACGATAATGACGGAAATGGCCAGACCGCCGGCCACGGCACGCAGCATGCAAACCACCTGTCCGGCTCCTGCAAGCGAGAATGAGTTGCAGGAATTAGTTTACCCTGCCGCGTGGCATGGCCGGCGAGAGAAGGGCAAGCTATACTCACGCAATTGATCAGCAATGCTGCCGACGACAGAAGAAGGCCGAATGTCCACTGTTTTCAGCACCCTGCCAGCGCCCTTCGCTAGCCTGACCGATTCATGAGTTTCGACCGGGATCGCATGGATCAGGTGCGTCGACAACGCGGCTTGTGGCTGGCCGCACTCATCGTGGCGGTCGGCTGCCTTGGCTCCCTGTTGCTTTTCCATGGCCTTCAGGGTGCGGAACGCGCGGCAGTGGAACGTCACATTCACGGCATGGCATCGTTCGTCGAAGCCGATTTGCTCGGTGACCTGCGCGAGCAGATCAATGCGCAGCAGCGCATGGCCACAAGGCTTGCGCTGGGCGGTATCGACCAGGGTGAACCCTGGGAAATCAACGCCGAACTGTTTCTTCGTCACTATCCCTATTATCGAAAGCTGGCGGTGCTTGAACCGGACCTGACGGTGCGAGCCGTTCGCAGCGGCCTTCCACCCAACCTGGCGGCAGGTGATCGTTATCCCGTTGATGTCGATTATCGTCCACGGCTCGAACATGCCGCCGAGCGGGGAGAGTTGGTCATCACCCGGCCAGAGCGGCTGACTGACGGCATGCCTGGCATCACCTTCATCACGCCGATCGGGCAGGGTGAGACGCACTCGGGGTTTCTGGTCGCGGTATTGGTGATTCAGGATTCACTGGAAGCCATGCTGCCGGCCCTGTTTAGAGACGAGTTCAGGCTGCGGGCCGTCCATCGTGGTCGTGAGGTTTACCCGTCCACCGCGTTGGGTGACGTTGGTTCGCAACAGTGGGATGCCGAGTTCACTCTCGATCCGGACGGTGACGGGGAAGGCATGACGCTCATGCTGGCACTGACCGAGGACAGTCGCGCGCAACTGACCACCGTCCTGCCAAACGTGGTGCTGTTCAGCGGCATTCTGCTCAGTTGCCTGCTGGCCATGGTGGCGTGGCTGGGCGTCAATGCGGTGGGGCAGACGCGGGTACTGGGCGAGTCCAACCGGCGTCTCGAGAACGAGGTGCACGAGCGTGAGCAGGCCGAAGAGACCCTGGCTTTTCTCGCCACCCACGACAGCCTGACCGGCCTGCCCAACCGGACTGGCAGCACCGAGACCATCGAGCAGTTGATTCGGCGCCATGATGGTGGCGACCGCCAGGTGGCCTTGATGTTTCTGGATCTGGATCAGTTCAAGGACATCAACGACTCGCTCGGCCATCAGCTTGGCGACCAACTGCTATGCGAGGTGCCTCGACGTCTGGCCGGGGTGTTGCGCGACCGGGATCTGGTTGGACGCCACGGCGGTGACGAGTTCCTGATCGCCGTAGTACGAGACAGCCGCGATCAGGTCGAGCAACTGGCGGGCAATATTCTCAGGACGCTCGACGGCGGCTTCGCCGTCGATGATCACCACCTGTTCGTTTCGGCGAGCATCGGTATTGCCTACTACCCCGATTCCGGCCGCAGTGTGGCCGAACTGATCCAGAACGCCGATACCGCCTTGTTCAAGGCCAAGCATGCCGGGCGCAATCAGTTCGCGGTGTTCACCAGAGAGATGTTTGCCCAGGCACAGCATCGACTCAACCTCAGTCGTGATATCCGGCATGCCCTGGAGGATGGCGACTTTCGGGTTGTCTATCAGCCGATCGTCGATGTCGACTCCCTGGAACTGGTCGGGCTGGAAACCCTGCTTCGCTGGCAGCACCAGAAAGGTTACATGGTGCCGCCGCAAGAGTTCATTCGCGTGGCCGAGGAAACCGGCGTCATCGGACGCCTGGGGAAATTCGCTCTGGATCAGGCACTTTCCGACCTGGCCCGGTGGCAGGAGCTCGTCAATGCCCCGCCGTGGATCGCGGTCAACGTCTCGGGGGCGCAAGCCCACGAGGCCGGGTTCGCCGAACAGGTCAGTGTCATGCTGCACCAGTACCGCATCGATCCCGAGTTGCTGCATCTGGAAATCACCGAGGAAGTGCTGATCGAGAATCTTCTGCGCAACCGCCGCATGCTGCAAAAGCTCGACGACATCGGCATGCGCATTGTCGTCGATGATTTCGGGGTCGGTTATTCCTCGCTGGCATACCTTAAGAATTTCCCCATTTCCGTGGTCAAGATCGACCGCAGTTTCGTTCGCGACCTGCCTACCGATCCGGAAGATCAGGCCATCACCCGCACCATCTGCAGCCTGTCGCAGGAGCTGGGCATGCGCACTGTCGCCGAGGGCGTGGAGCGTCTGGAGCAACTGGAGTTGCTGAGAAAATACCGCTGCTCGCATGCCCAGGGTTTCCTGTTCTCACGGCCGGTCGAACGCACCGAGGCCGAAGCCATGATTCTTGGCGACTGCGGGTGGCTGGACATTTGTCCGCCGGGCTCGAGGCAAACAGTCTCGCGCAACGGGTAACGCCCTTGGCGCGGCCCACTAGCGCCAGGATGTGAGGTAGCGTTGGGCCCACTCCAGTGCCTGGTCGCCGGGTAGCGGGCGAGAAATCAGATAACCCTGGGCCAGGTCACAGCCGATTTCCTTGAGGTACTCCATGGTGTCGAGATCCTCGACGCCCTCGGCCGTGGCGCGCAGGCCGAGGCTGTGACCCAGTTCGACGATGGAGCGGATCACGGCCCGTGATTCTTCCGAGCGTGGTGCGCTCATCACGAAGGATTTGTCCACCTTGACCTCGGAAAACGGCAGGCGCACCAGTTGCAGCATGGACGAATAGCCGGTGCCGAAATCGTCGATCGACAGCTGGAAGCCCTTCATTCTCAAGCGTGTTAGCAGGTCGAGCGAGCCCACCGGATCCTCCATGGCGCTGGTCTCGGTCAGCTCGAAGACCAGGTTGGCCGGATCGATGCGTGCCTGCCGACAGCACTTATGAACGAACTCAATGAACCCGCGGTCGTCGAGTGATCGAGCGGACAAGTTGATCGACAAAGTGAGCTTGCCGAGCAGCGATGCATGCCAGGGGTTGGCCCTCAGGGCGGCGCTGTTTCGCAGTTCCGCGGCAAACCAGTCGATGGACTGGCTGATGACCTGTCGCGTCAACCGGCCGATCAGGCCGCTGGACTCGGCCACCGGGATGAACAGGTTGGGCGGAACCAGGCCGCGTTCAGGACATCGCCAGCGCACCAGGGCTTCGAACCCGGCAAGACCGCTGTCGGTACAGTTCACCTTGGGCTGGTAAGCCAGTTCCAGTTGCTTGCGGTCAAGACCCTTTTCAAGCTCCTCGGGCGTGATCTCGTAGCGATGCCGTGCCGGGTCCGGATGCGGGTCGGGTTCGATGTCGACGGTCTCGGAGCGATCCTCGGTCAGCAACTCACGCAGCTCCCCGGGCGAGAAGGGCTTGGACAGCACCCCGCTGATGTTCAGGCCGTGTTCGACCGCGGAACGACGGGCCGCGTCGAGCACACGGCTGCCCACTCCGCTGGAGATCAGGATGCGGGCACCGCACTCGCGCCGCGCCAGCTCGACCAGCACCTCGACCCCGTCCATGTCGGGCATGACCAGATCGAGCACGATATGGCTTGGATCCCATTCATCGGCCAGCTTGAAGAATTCGTCGGCGACAGTGGTAGTGCGGGTGTCAAATCCAGCGGATTCACCGATCACGCCGATCGTCCGGGCGATCAGCGCATCATCGTCGAGTATCAGCAGTTTGTTGTTGTTCATGTCACTCATTTTCGCGGTCATTTGCATCAGTGTGGTGGTTGAGCACTTTACGGATGCGTCGGGCCAGTTCATGCCGATGGTAGGGCTTGGCCAGCAGTTCTACACCGGCATCCAGGCGCCCGTGGTGGACGATGGCATTCTGGGTGTAGCCGGAGGTATAGAGTACCTTCATGTCCGGACGGATCTGTTGCACCTTGTCGGCCAGTTGCTTGCCATTCATACCACCGGGCATGACCACATCGGTAAACAGCAGGTCGATGTCGTCGCGCTGGTTTACAACGGCCAGTGCGTCATGCCCGTTGGTCGCCTCGATCACCTCGTAGCCCAGCGACGTGAGTTGCTCGCGCGCGTAATCGCGCACCAGATCGTTGTCCTCGACCAGGAGAATGGTTTCATCGCCACGCAGGTCTGCCGGTTCGTCGGCAGCAACGGTGCGGTGCTCCTCCTTGCCGTCCGCTGCCGGCAGGTACAGGCGCAATGTAGTGCCCTGGCCGGGTTCGGAATAGATCCGGATATGCCCCCGCAGCTGCTTGACCAGGCCGTAGACCATGCTCAAACCCAGTCCGGTGCCGTGATCCTTGGTGGTGAAAAAGGGCTCGAAGACCCGATCGATGACTTCCGGTTCGATTCCGCAGCCGGTGTCTGACACGGCCAGCAATACGTAGCGACCCGGCTCGACTTCGTCGAAGCCGGCCGCATAGGCCGGATCGAGTATTACGGCCTGGGTTTCCACGGTCAGGCGACCGCCTTCGATCATGGCATCACGCGCGTTCAGGCAAAGGTTGAGAACCGCACTTTCGATCTGCGTCGAATCGACGAGCGCCGGCAGGGGCTCGGTGTCGATGTTCAACTGCAGCTCTACATCCTCGCCCAGGCTACGTTGAAGCAGGGCTTCCATGTTGCCCAGCAGCCGGTTCATGTCGATGACTTCGGGTTCCAGTACCTGGCGCCGGGCAAAGGCGAGCATGCGCCGGGTCAGTTCCGAGCCGCGCTCGCCGGCAGTGCTGATCATCTCCGCCAGCCCGGCAAGTGGATGGTTCTCGGGACCGAGGCGCTCGTGCAACATTTCGGCATTGCCGATGATGACGGTCAGCAGGTTGTTGAAATCATGAGCCATGCCACCGGTGAGCTCGCCGACCGCCTTGAGCCGTTCGCTGTGGGCCAGCGAGTCGGCCAGCCGGCGCTGCTCGAGCATGCGGGAGAAATGCACGGCGATGCCGTTGATGAGCGCCTGCTCCTCGGGCAGGAACAGATCCTGTCCCGGCCGGGCATCGGCCGGCCAAGAGCGGTACCCGATCCTGATGTGCCCCATCACACGCTCACCGAGCACGATGTCGCTCTCGATCGCGGCTACCGGTTCCTGCCAGTCCGGAGCGCTGAATGATTCACCGTCGTAGTCAAAACGGGCCATGGCCTCGTTCTCGAACTGTATGCTCTCGGGCAGCAGTTCGACGATGCAGTTGGCTACCTGGTCGGGACTGAGCTCGTCGTTGGTGGTCAATTCCAGCACCTGGAAAAGGCAGCGCAGTTCCTTGATGCGTTCGTCAAGCTGTGCCTGATGCTCCCTGAGTTCGGTGACGTCACGGGCGACCCCGGCGATGCGAATGATGCTTCCTTCCTCATCGCACACCGGAAAACTGCGGTCGTTGATCCATCGGACGCTGCCGTCGTCATGGACCACCCGGTACTCTGCCTCGTAACGGCCCTGGGGATGCCGCTCGAGTGCCTTGAGTACTCGCGGACGGTCGGATTCATGTATCGCGGCGGTCCACAGGCCGGCTTCCCGATAGACCGCCTCGCGGTCATGGCCCCACATGACCTCGTAGGCCGGGCTGAGGTAGAGGATGCGGCTGTTGTCGGGTTCGGCCAGCCAGAAGGTTTCGCCGATGCTTTCGGCAATCTGCGCAAATCGGTCTCGGGATTCGTCGAGTTGATGCTCGTACTCCTGACGCTGTTCGGCCATGCGGTTGAACGAACGGGCAAGATCACCCATCTCGTCGTTGCGTTTCAGTTTGATACGTGCATCCAGATCGCCGCGGCTCATTGCCCTCAGCCCGTTATCGATGGCATGGATCGGGTGTACCAGGCGCCGATTGATCACTAGTACCGTGAGCACAACCAGCAAACCAAAAAGTACCGTGATGGCCAGAAGACGCTGCATGACGCCGTACAGTGCGTCGAGCATGGCGCCGTTGCGTTCGTTCAGCATTGCTTCCAGAGCTTCGCGGGTACCGGCATGGTGAATGCGAATCTGGCGGGAGAGCGTCATCAGGCGCTCGGCGCGTTGCCGGGGATCGTCACTGTTGGGTCCTGCCGGTAGAGAATCGAGTAGAAACTCTCCCATTAGGGCAATCTCTTCCAGGTGACTGGCAGCCAGCCGCGCCTGGCGGTGATCGATGTCCTCAAGTTGAGTTCGCAGCCATCGTGCATCATCTGCCAGGGCGGAGATGACTGGCGTTTCCAGGCGCACCAGTGTGCTGTAGTCGATTGCCGCACTCATCTCGTTGATGCGCTGCTGGTGGGCGTCCAGCTCGGCGATACCCTCGATTCGATCATTGATCTGATGCCAGGCATACGAGCCCCACAGGGCCAGGAACAACAGCCCGGCCATCACAGCGATCAGTCCCAGAGTGGCGAGCGTGCGCAGCTTCATCGGCGTGTGTCCCGGTATCCGGAGGTCTGCAGATAGTCCGGCAGCGTAACTCGGTCAGGTGCGACCTGTCGGAGCGAGTCGCCGTGAAGATAATGACCGGGTTCGGGAATGGGAAGATGATTATATTCGGGCCAGGTTGCCAGCCACTCGAACTGCGTGCCGAGGTTGACCAGTACCGACCAGTTCATGCCCAGTCGCCACAACATGTTCGCCGCCATCGCCGACAGATCCTCATCATCTCGACCGGTTGCCGCAGCATGCAGTGCCAGTGCCCGTTCGTGGTTGGCGTCGATCATGTCTATGGCCGTGATGTAGCCCCGCAACACGCGCTCGACCAGTTCCGGATGCTCGGCCACGAACGGTTCTCTGGTCAGCAGCAGCCAGTTGACCGTGTAGAGCATGCGCATGGGGAGAATCGTGATTCGGTCATCAAGTGACTCGCGCAGCTCGAGATCCCATGGCTGCCAGATGACACCTGCCTCGATTTCTCCTTGCTGGAGGGCGCTCGACATCTCCGAGACCGGCATGTCGATCAACTCCACGCCGGCTGCATCCAGGCCGTGGAAGGCACTGAAACGCGACCAGCCGTAATGGCTGGAGGTGCCGAACATGATCCCGACCCGCTTGCCCCCCAAGTCCTGTGGAGACTCGATGTCAAGAGCGGCTGGAGCGATCACGTAGTGTGACTGGTTCGACAGGGCCACGCTGCCGAGCACCACGAGCGATGAGGAGCCAGGGCCGTTCTCGTCCAGGGCGCCGATCAACGCCAGCGCGGTCGGCGTGGTCGCGGCCAGGGCGAACTCCGCTTCGCCGTCGAGCAATTGCATCAGGGCTTCCATGCCGGAGTTGTGCAATCGGACTTCGATTGCCGGGGCGCCAGACGGACGGTTGTAATTGAACAGGCCTTCTCGATCCGCGACCCAGGTCGGTGCATCACCGATCCAGGCCGAGCCCGCGATACGCACTTTGTTATGATCCTCGGACAGCGCCGGGCAGGACGCAAAGAAGGTGAAGAGTGTCACGGACGCGACCAGGGAAAGGCGACGCTCCCCCCAAAAACAGCGCCCGCAAAAGCCTTTTGTCATAGTGGTGTTCCTCCCCCGCTGGCGCGGGAACTCCCCTTTTCCGCCATTGCAGCATTTTCAAGTCAGGTTTGCAATGCACCACCGTCTGTCCGCACAAAATCCCTGCCGGTTACAGAAATGCCCGCACATCAGTTAAAATGAGCGACTAGCAAGCCAGTCGGCACCCTTCCGGATGCCGTCAGACCAATAAGCGCCCGTAGCTCAGCTGGATAGAGTACCGCCCTCCGAAGGCGGGGGTCGCAGGTTCGAATCCTGCCGGGCGCGCCATTTTCCAGTCGAAAGCCTCGTCGTTGCGATGGGGCTTTGTTCTATCCGAAAGGCTGAATTCGAACCTGCGACTATCTTCATCAAGTCATCCCACCGGAGCGGCTTTCGCCTTAGGCGAAATAAGTGCCGGTGGGATACCTCAACCCTCGAACCGAGCGCCGCAGCCATCCTGCCGGGCGCGCCAAATCATCATTTATCAACAACCATGTGCCTAACCTTGGCTGCGTTCAGTTTGCTGTCTCATCTGTGCCCCGGTCCAAGACTTCCTCCAGGCTGCGACGCAGGCTATAGGGACGCCGTGCGCCACGGCCCAGCCGGAGCAGCAGATGTGCACTTTCTTCGGGCGCCAGGTCGAGCAGTGACTCAAGCTTCGGGCGCAAGTCCACAGTCTCGATGGGCTGGTTGAGAAAGGCCGAGGCAATCCCCCGTGCTGTGGCCTGCAACTGCAGCCGCTGGCTTGCGCGTCCGGCTGCTACCCAGGCTTCCGGTCCGTCGCCCGCGGCAACAATGACCGCAACTGCGGATGATGACTGGAGCAGGTTCCGGTCATTTTTGGCCTGACGTGACCCCGACAGGGCCAGGCTCACCATAATGTGACCCAGCCAGCGCGGCACCGACGGCATGCCCAGCACGCGGCCGGCCAGACCGTCACCCGTGGCAATGGCCTCTCGGTCGGAAAATCGTATCCAGCCGATCAGTTCGTTGCGAAACGCCGAGTCCGATAGCTGAACCTGGTTTCCTTCGGCGATCAGATCGGCCATCGTGGCGAGCTTACCGCCCGCTGTTACCAGCACGGCCCTTGCCCCTGCGACGCCGGCCGCGTCTCGAAGCAACTGAAGGTCATGTTCACTCAGGGGTTCTCCGTCATAGGGCGCCTTGCAGCATTGTCGCTCCGGAATGACATATGCCAGCGGATCGGGCGCCATGTCGCCCCCAGGGCTGAGGGCAATTTGCACTGCACCATCAGATAGTTGCGCCGTTGCCGACAGTCCCTGCAGCGATGCGCCCAGAACGATGTTTTCGGTAGCACAACCCAGGGAACGCCATAGATGCGCATCATCGGGGTCGACAACCGGACATCTTCGGTCCAGGTCGGGGTGAATCAGGATGCGATCCTTGTTCAGGACAAATCGCCATGGCTGGGTGTTGTGGCTCGATGCAGCCAGTGTCGCGAGACGCACCAGTTCTTCAAGGTCCGGCATCCCTTTCTTAGCGGACTGCAAAGGCTTTCGCTGTGCCTCGGCGGCACGGATGTAGGCTTTCATCGTCATCGTGTCATCACCACCGTAACCGTTCCTCTACCAACTTGGTAGTTGCTTGCTACGGATTGATTCTGCAATTTTAATCACCACTTCACTGAACTGATCAGGTTCGGTCAGGAACGGGGCGTGCCCGGAGTCTTCCAGGAAAACATGACGCTTGCCTTGCGGAGCTTCGACGAGATCGAACCAGTCGCTGGCCAGTTCCATCGGGGTATTGAGGTCGTGCATACCCGAGATCAGTAGCATTGGTACGGGCATCACCTGAACCTCGGCTATCAGATCGCGGCTGCGATAATCAGGCCACATTGGCCCACTGCCGCGGTGCGCACCGTCAAGCCAGCGCTGCAGGTCGGCAAGGTTGTACTCTGGTGAGCGAACGAGCATCCAGGCCAGGCGCCAGACGGGCACGTTCATACCGCCGCCATAGTCGTCGAGCATCTGCATCATCTCGACATAGGCAGCATGCTCCATCAATATCTCGGGTGTGATGGTATCGAGCCAGTGCAGTTGGTCGGGTCGGGCACTCGCCTGGATCAACGGCGCGAGGCGCTCGAGCGTGATCTCTATTCCGCGTTCTGTATTTACTTGCTGGCTGACGCCGACATAAGCCGCGTGATCTTCGGGCCAGCGGGCCACCAGACGGGCGCCAAGCATGGAGCCCCATGAATGGCCCAGCATCGCGATCCGTTCCGTTTTCAGTCGTTCCTGCAGGTGGCGCGTGACCTCATGCGCATCTTGGAGAAATCGTTCCATTGTCATCGTGGTCGGGTCGAAGTCGCGCGGATTCGATTTACCGGCGCCGCGCTGGTCCCAATGGACGACGACGAAATCGCGCTCCAGTACCCTCGTGGTCGCATGGGCCAGCGGCATCTGAGCCGCGCCGGGGCCGCCATGCAGCCACAGCAGCACTGGCGCTGAACGGTCTTGTCCACGGATCAACAACCATTGGGTCATGCCGCCGACCTGGACCGGTTCCAGCGCGGCGAACGGGTCCGGCCCGGTTTGGATATGCGGGGTCTTTCCCGGAAGCGCCATCCAGACGATGGCCACGGTCAACAAGCCCGGGCATAGCAGAATCGTCCTGACCATGGTCATGGCGGGATAACTGCCTCAAGATGTTCAAGGAATTCTGCAATGCGCTGCCGAACGGTGTCGTGATGGCCGAGCAACAGATGTCCCCCCGTATCGAGTGCGAGCATTTGTGCGCCCGGGACCTGTTCCGCGGTAAAGGCAGCGGTCGAGAAGGGCGTGATCCGGTCGTCGCGGGCGTGGATGATCAGCATTGGCACGCGAATCGTCGCCGGGTCGATTGTGGCTGTCGGGTCTATGGCCGCTCCCTCGTTGGCAAGCCCGTCGCGCCTCGATGTCGCCGGCAGGAAGGCAGCGATCATGGCGTGAACGAAGGCCGCCTCGGATTCAGTGATCTGGTCCCTCAGGTCATCGCGGACATCGAACATCGGCGCGAGACGCTGTGGCGCCAGGCGCAGCACGGCCCAGAGCGGGAAATCCGAAGCGAAGAGCCTGTCATAGAGCCATAGCGGCAGCGGCAGCTGCTGCTCCTCGGTGGTCAGTGGTGCATAAGGGGCAAGCGAAATCAGAATCAGCGCCCGGGTGCGTTGNGGATAGCGCTGTGCAAACTGCAGCGCTGGCGGGACCCCGCCCGACATGGCGAGCATCGTGACTTGCTGGATGTTCAGCGAGTCGAGCAGTGCGACGAATGCGTCGGCTTGTGCCTGCGTTGAGGAAGTCTCCGGCAGAGCTGAGCCGGGATAGCCGAAGCGCGAGGGTGCGATCCAGCCATGATTCTCCGGCGCAAAGGCTTCAGCCAGCAAGCGTCCCTGATCATGCCCGCCACCGGCGCCATGGATCACCAGTACCGGCGGTCCCTTGCCCCCTGTTGCAAAGGCAACCGGTCCCAGATCAGTTTCGGCGACTTCGGCGCTCGCTGCAAGTCGTTCGTGGACGCTATTCATGTCGTGCTGAAAGACCAGCCAGATCGTTCCCACTGCCAGCGCCAGTACCAACAAGGTCGGCGTCAGCATGCGGCGCATGGGTTCCTCCGGTAAGTGCAAGCGGTGAAGACAAGGTGAGCCATGTCAAAATCAGTACAGCTCACATTACGCCTTCCCATGGCGGGCTGTTTGCGCCAGATCAACATCATGACATGCAATCTGACCTGAGTTGCACAACCGTATTCAGGCCGAGTGAGTGGTATCGGTTCTCACTTGGACGGGTCAGGCCATACCGTCAGCATCAGCATCCGGCGACGGGGCTGACCTTTGCCGGTACCGTCAATCAGGCCAATGGCAGGGGCCATGCAATGGCCTTGCGGGCGATGCTGAGAGTGGTCAGAGCGGCACAGGGCTAAATCGACGCCCAACATGAAGTCGCCGCCGATTCAGAAGTTGTAAGTCAGCGATGCCGTTAGCAGGTTCCCCGCATCGCCGAACACTGAGTCATCACTGCCGGCAAAAAACTGGCCCAGAATCCTGAAATCCAGATCCTGTGCGACCGACCAGGTCAGTGCCGGACTGATGAACACCGCGCTTTCGTCGGGATACCAGATCACGGCCAGCGATCCGTCCAGCAGGGGGTGAATCGGGTAGCGCAACTGAGTTGTGGCCTGGTAGGTGGAAAAAGACGGGTTGTCCGGGGTCAGTTGTTCGCCGGTCAGCGTGAATTCTTCCCGTCCGCCAGCCCGGTTATAGAGAATCTCGGCCACCGCAAAAAGACTGTTTTCGAACATGTACTCCGCGGAGGTGGCAACAATGAAGTTTGTCTCCCTGCCGCCATCCCGGGCATTGATGTCGCTGTAGAACATCGTCTCGCCCTTGATGCCGATGCCGCGATAGTCACCGGCCCAGCCACCACCCGCCGTGAACCGGTCGCGGAAATAGCCGCTGATGAGTTGCACGTCATAGCCGTTCATGTCGAATGCGTAAAGTCCCGCGACGACACTGTCCCTGGCTTCCCTGGCAGGACTCAAAGCCAATTCGACTCGTGACGTGAAGTCAATGTGGCGTTGAATGCGTATGGCGTCAGTGCCCGGTCGCTCGGGATAATCAAAGTCGTAAAAGGAATAGATATTGAAGATGTCGTTGGGATTGGTGATCATGTTCACGCCCCAGTTGACCCGCTGGCGGCCGACCCGGACGTCCCAGTCGCCGCGGTTCCACTCCGCGTAGAGGCGGTCCGGGATGTGGTGCAGCAACCAGTCGTCGCTCCGGGCAACCATCCACGACAGATCCACCAGGCCGTCGTCGGTGTCGATGCCATCGACATATTCCGGAAATTCGCGCAGCAGATCGCCGGCGAACAAGCGCGTGCGCATCTGCCAGTTGAAGGTCAGGTCCGACGTGGCACGCCAGCTCAGGTTCAATCGGTTCTGGAGTCGGTATTCCATCCAGCTCTGCTGCCCGATCGGTTCGGGCAGTTCGGTTGAGATCCGTACTGGTGCCGCCTGCAGGTACCCGCTGATGCGAATGTTCTCGGTCGCGTTAACAACGGGCGCACGCGCGCAGATCACCATCGTCGTCAGCAATACGAATGCCGCACGCCACAGTGACAAACTAGCCCTCCCGCAGCCCATATTCTTGTTGGGCTTCATCCCGGGATATGGCTCCGTCCACCATGGTGATGACACGGCGCGCACGGTCGATTACCCGTTGGTCATGGGTGGAAAATACAAAGGTGATGTTCTGTTCCCGATTCATCGTTTCCATGATGTCGAGCAGGTTCATCGCTGCTTCTGTATCCAGATTCGCGGTCGGTTCATCGGCAAGAATGAACCGGGGCTGTGATGCCAGCGCCCGGGCCACTGCCACACGTTGCTGCTGTCCGCCGGATAGCTGTGCCGGCCTGGCATCCTTGCGATCGCCCAGTCCTACCTGATCAAGAAGCTCATTGGCTCGCTGTTCGATTTCACGCTTGTCCCGATTCTGGAGCAGCATGATGAAGGAGACGTTCTCGCGGGCGGTGAAGACAGGAATGAGATTGTAGTGCTGGAAAACAAAGCCAATGTTATGCAGGCGAAAGTCGATGCGTTCGCCATCCTTCATTCGTGAGATTTCCTGTCCGTCGATGAATACCTTGCCGGAGGTTGGCTTGTCCAGACCACCGATCATGTTGAGCAGTGTGGTCTTGCCGGAGCCAGACGGCCCCCGGAGTGCGGTGAACTCACTCTCGTCAATCTCGATCGAGACGTCCCGGAGCGCATGAACCGGGACGGTATCAGGATTGTAGACCTTGGACAGGCTTTCTGTTCTTACGATAGTCATGCCAAATGGAATCCTTTGTCTCGGTTGTTGATATCAGGCATCTCGGGCTGCTTCCAGTGGATTGATCCGTATTCCCTTTATGGCCGGATACACGGACGCCAGTAGTGTGATCATTACCACCACGGCAAGAATGACGGCATATTCGGCTATGGAAAGTGTTGGATAGATGATATGGTCCCATCCGAGCTGGGCCGCGCCCTCGGCAAACATTTCAAGGTTGAGACCGGCGTCGCTGAAATAGTTGATGCTCAGCGTGGCCAGGCTCATGCCGACGACTGCACCTGCGATCGTCAGTATGAACGCCTCGAGCATGATCATGCCGAACACTCGCCTGCGGCTCATGCCGATCGACAGCAGCATGCCGATCTCGCGCATTCGCTCGAACAGGGCCATGAGCATCGTGTTGAGAATGCCGAATGCCAACGCCAACATGATGATCATGGTGATCAGAATCACCATCACGCCCCCCAGCTCCACCAGCATGCTGAGTTCCGGCGACAGTTGTCGCCATGTCTGGGCCTTGATGCCGGGGAATGCGGAATTGAGCTCGTCAACTAACGGTGCGGCGAACTCCTCGTCGGAGAGCATGATGCCGATCTCGTGATACACCGGCTGGTCACTCAGCAGGTCGATAAAATCATCGGCGCGGACAAATACGTTGCGTTCGTCATAGTCCACCGAGGCCGACCTGAACAATCCCACAATATTGAAGGAAGCCGAAATCAACTCATTGTTGATGTCTTCAAACGTGAGCACGACACGGTTGCCCACCTCCATGTTGTGTTCGCTGGCCAGCCGCTCGCCGATGATCGCGGCATTGCGGATTTCTGAATCGAGATATTCACCTTCCACCAGATTTTCATGGAAGTTGGTCGTGCGTGTTTCCGATGCCATGTCGATTCCCCGAATCCGGACCCCGGAAGTCTTGACGGGGGACTGGACCATGCCATCGGTGATGGTCCTGGAGCTGAACGACACGACCCGCTCGTCATTCTCCAGCCAGCTGACAATCTCGTCATGATCGGGAATATCAAGCCAGGAGTAACCTTCCGCCAGAAACTCCGGGTGATGCACCTGCGCATGTGTGATTTCGCTTTCGATCAGGTAGTCAATGCGCTGCTGCATCAAGCCGTTGACCATGCCCACGGCAACCACGCCGGCCCACAGGCCGACGATGATGGCGGCCAGCAACACGCTGCTTCGGGCCGGGTGCCTCCAGATGTTCCTCCAGGAAAGTGCGATCAGCGTTTTCATCGGCTCCTTCCCATCACGAGCGTGCGGCCTCGAGAATGTTCAGCTTCAATATCTTCACCAGAGGGAACAGAAAGACTGCCATGGCAATGAGAAATACGTAAAAGCCCTGGATAAAGAACTGATCCGGTGCGAAAGACATCGGGATGATCGGCTCGAACCCCATGTCGATCACCGCCTGGGCAGCATCTCCGGAAAGCGAAATCGGATCGATCAGTTTCAACAACACCCACGAAAGCGTGATGCCGAAGGCAACCGCCATTGCACTGATGATAAGTGTCTCGATGAAGACTACGAAAGACAGGCTGATGCGCTTCATCCCCACAGACAGCAACACGCCAAACTCGCGCAGGCGCTCCATGGTCATGGTCAGCACCGTTCCGAAAAAACCGAAGCCGATCACCACATACAGCACCAGTGTCAGCAGTCGTGGCATTGCCAGATCCATTTCCATCAGTTCCAGCAGCTCCGGCATGAGTTCCGGCCAGGTGAAGATCACCAGTTCTTCAGCTTCCAGTTCGTTGCGCACGGATGCAGCGACGGCGCCTGTGTGGCGCTCCTGTTGCACGGATATCAACAAGCCGGTGATGTGATCCTCGGCCGAAAGCAGTTCCTGTGCAGCTTGAATTGGAAGGTAGACGGCCGAGTTGTTCATGTCGCGAATGGGATGATCAATGATCCCGGCGATTTCAAACAGACCGCTTGCCGACATTCCGAAACGACCCTGCCCAATTAGCGCCAGTGTGTCGCCTACTCCGAGTTGAAGCCTGTCCGCCAGCCCCTTTCCCATCACCGCAGTCTGTTCACCGGCCTCAGGAAATCGACCATCGGCCAGGTAATTGCCGATCTGGTTGAAGGCCTGCTCCTTTTCTGGATCCACACCGAATACGGCTGCCCCGCGAGTGGAAACATCGTTGGCGGCGAGCATGAAGGTCTCGACTCGCGGAACAACCCGCGTAATGCGCGGATCAGCATTCAGAATGCGACCCCTGAGGGTTTCATCGTAATGAAAAGCATTGTCCAGGGAGGCTTCGCCGTCGTAGCGATAATCCTGTATCTGCAGGTGACCGGTATTGAAGTTCACCATCCGGTCGATCATCACTTCATAGCTGCCCCGGTTCATCGACTGCATGACGATGGCCGCCAGGACCGCGAACACGATGGCGGAAATAGTGATGAGGGTCCGCCGTCTATTCCGCCAGATATTTCGCCAGGCCAGTTTCAGATAAGTCATGAGACGGCAGCCCTCAGCTCCTGCAGAGTGCCATCATCAACGGAGTCTCTGCATGTTGGCACGGGAGAAGAAGCTCTCGTCGATGTCGATATCGAACTCGATCTCCTGATAGGTCAGGACGGTTCGCTCATCGTCCTTGTCAGCCGGAATGACCGAGATTCGGGTTGGCACTTTGCGATCTCCGAACTGCTCGATCTGGTCGAACTCCATGGAGTTTACCAGGCTGTCGCGCTGATCGTAATTCTCGATACGCAACTGCATGTAGTCATCGACAGCGATCCACAACTTGACCTTTCCCCATACGATCGGTGTATCCGGCTTTGGGATCATCTCGATGACGTAGGCATCGAAACCATCGTATTCCTCCGTGCGCAAGAGTTTGTGCTCGAAATCCTGCACCAGGTCCGAATCGCGCACGAGGTCGTCATTGGTGAAGTCCGACCCCATCCAGGATTGCGCCATCATCGAGGACGGCAATCGCGTGGTGCGGTCGATACGCGGATCATAATTCCAGATGTCGCTGCCACGCATCAGAAAGGCAGTCCCTTCATCTCGGGCCGGCGCGGTAATGAGAATCAACGAATGATCACGGCCCTTGAGCCAGGAGCGCATGGACACTTCCCGCTCATAGCGTGGACGGATGATTCTCATGGTCATTTCCGCATACTGCGAGTCGCCCCGCATTACCTCTTCCATCCGTTCGACGATCTCGACGGGGCTCTGCGAGTGTGCGGAATTGGCCGACAGCGTGAGCACAACGCCGACGGCCAGCAGGGAAACGTATTGTCTGAACTGGGGGTATATCATGATGCTGTCCGTTGTCTGCTTATTGGCCAGCTATCGCTTGCATGGCGTACAAGCGCATTCTCTCACCGCTTGCCGCCATACCCGGTTGACTTATATCAATGTGGCTGATTCAGCCGCGGTTGTAAAGACAATTGTTTTGCCCACAGGCCAATCGGATCCGGCCTCGGAAAGCGCCTGAGTAACACCCTTCCTTCTGGTCTGCAGAAGAAGGCTGGCCAGGTGGCCAGGGTGTTTCCGTGATGACGGCCTTCTCGCTTGACGGCGTGTCAGGCTTCCCCGATCAGACCCTGTCCAACGGCATTGCACTTGAACTGACCATTCGGTCAGTTGTTTGTGTCCGGGGCTCGCGGCATGTCTTGCAGAAACCGCTGCGCGTTTTGCTGGGATGCGCGGATCTCGCCCAGCGATCGGCATTGGGTCGTCCGGAAGTTGGTGCCTGTCTGCTGCACGCGCCGGCAGACGAGCTGGTCGTCATCACGACCGCGCACTGTCGCCCAGAGGGCCTCGTGCAGGTTCAGCAACTCCGTCTGGTCGCTTCGGCTCAATTCTTCAACATCCTCGACTCCATGGATCTTGGTGAGAATGCGCCCCTCGAGTTGAGTGTAACGTCGCATCTCCCGGTCATCGAGCAAGGCCGGCTCTCCTTCCTGGACATCCTGCCGGAGTTGGGCCAGAAACTGCCTGTATTCGTCCAGGCTGACAACCTCGGGGCTGGCGCGCTCGACAGATGTGGCACACGCTGAAAGCACGCCAGCAATCAAAAGGGTTGGAAGGATTCGATTGAACATATTTTGGGCTCGCAAGTTGGTTGAATACGATGTAGAAGTGTCAGGAATGCGCTGGGCATTTCCGAGCTTTCCAGAACTTCTATTCTTCGGTAATTATTTATACCATATGCATCGTACGTTGACAATCGTAGAAAAAGGGTCCCACGAAGCCGACGAACGTCCAACAAGGTTGGTCATCTCTGTGCGAAGTCCAGCATGGTTGCAGGATGATTAGTTCTCCATGCTAATCAGATGTTTGCAGCGGGCACACGACAGAGCCGGCTGCCCGGAGAGTTCCGCTCCAGAGTCAGGTGGCGGTGATGGAGATATTCGGGAGGTGGCCCGATTCGGCAGCGTTGATAGCCAAGGCAGAGGCCGCGCCGATGGTGAGTGGCGCTCCCCTATGACGCTGAACCGCGAGAGGTGATCGGGTAGTGTGAGCCTCACGCCAGCAGGAAAGGACATTGAGAAATGGGCGACGAAACCAGGGAAGTGAAACGCATCCGTGACCGGGTTGCCATCGAGTCCCGACAGCAGGTGATGTTGGTGACCCTGAGCCGGCCCGACAAGTACAACGGTTTGGATCTCGACATGATGCACGCGCTGGTCGAGGCGGCGCGCCGGGTGCGCAAGCGCCGGGATGTGCGGGCGGTGATTGTGCACGGCGAGGGCAAGGCATTCTGTGCCGGGCTGGATTTTGCCAGCGTGACGCGTCAGCCGCGGCGTATCCTGGCCAGCTTCTTGCCATGGTGGCACAAGGACAATCTGTTTCAGCGCATGTGCCTGGCCTGGCGCGACCTGCCGGTGCCGGTGATTGCCGTCACCCACGGCTACTGCTTCGGTGGCGGCATGCAGTTGGCGCTGGGTTGCGACTTCCGCTTCAGTACACCGGATTGCGAGTTCTCCATCATGGAGATCGAGTGGGGGCTGATTCCCGACATGGGCGGGTCAGTCACGCTTCGTGATCTGGTGGCGCTGGATGTGGCGATGGAGCTGACCATGACCGGGCGAAAGTTCGGCGCCGACGAGGCGCGGGCCCTGAACCTGGTCAGCCGGATCGAGGACGAACCGCTGGAAGCAGCGATTGTCTTCGCCGAATCGCTGGCTGCGCGTTCCCCGGATGCGATTGCCGCGGCCAAGGCCTTGTTGCGTGATACCCGGCAGGGGTCGCAGCGGCGTGCGCTGCGGCGCGAGCGACGGGAGCAGTTGAAACTGTTGCTCGGTGCCAACCAGCGCGAGGCCATGCGGGCGAAGTTCGAGAAGCGCGAGCCCAGGTTCCGGCCACGCCGCGGAAGGTAATGCTGATCATTGAACCCGTTGGTATGTGAACGGAAACTGCGCTGGATCAAGCAGCCCGTCACCGTTATCCGTTACTTTACGATTAGTGCATTCCGAACCGGCTTGGTGGCCGGTTCCCGCCTGAATTCCCAAGGAGTACACATTGATGAGCACACTTAAAGGCAAGGTNATTGCCATTACCGGCGGTGCCGGTGGCATCGGCGAGGCGACGGCACGCATGGCGCATGCGCAGGGTGCTAGCGTGGTGATTACCGATCGCGAGGCCGGTCCGGTCGAGGCGATCGCCGAATCGCTGGGCGAACGTGCCGTGGGCATTGCGGTTGATGTGACCCGGCGTGAAGACNACGAGCGCATGGTGGCCACCGCGNTTGAGCATTTCGGCCNGCTAGACGCGGNCTTTCTCAACGCCGGTATCGAGGGCGAGGTCGGTCCGTTCGACAGCCGTTCCGATGCAGCCTGGGAAAAGGTGCTGGCGGTCAACGTGCACGGTGTGCGCTTCGGCGTGGAAGCGTCCCTGCCGGCGCTTCGAAAAAGCGGTGGTGGCAGCATCGTGATCACCTCCAGCGTGGCCGGGCTGCGCGGCGCTTCGGGCCTGTCTCCGTATGTGAGCAGCAAGCACGCGGTGGTCGGCATGATGCGTTGCCTGGCCGCCGAGCTGGGCCCGGAAGGCATCCGCGTCAACACGCTCAACCCCGGCCCGGTGGACAACCGCATGATGCGCTCGATTGAAGAGCAGGCCAACCCCGGGCATGCTCAAGACGTGCATGACATGTTCGCCTCGCGCATTCCGCTGGGTCGATACGTGACCAACGACGAATGCGCGGCCATGGCGGTGTTCCTGTTCTCTGACGCCTCGGGCGGGTGCAGCGGCAATACCTATCTGGTCGACGGCGGCTACCTTGCTCAGTAGGGAGGTCAGGAAGTTGGCAATGCGTTCCACGCCTGATCTGTGTGACGATCATCCCGACCTGGTGCGGGTCGTGACCGGTCTGCACTGGTATTCCTATGGCGGTCGTGAGCGATTCGGCGGTCCGGTCGCCACGGTCAAGTGCTTCGAGGACAATTCCCGGGTCAAGGAGCAGCTCGCAGAGCCCGGGAAGGGTCGCGTACTGGTGGTCGACGGGGGCGGTTCGCTGCGCCATGCCCTGATCGGAGACATGATTGCCGGCGGCGCGCACGACAACGGCTGGGCCGGTGTGATCATCCATGGCGCCTGCCGTGACGTCGAGGTGCTTTCAGAGATCGACCTGGGTGTGTTCGCGCTCGGTTGCGTGCCGGTCAAGAGCGTGCGCCGTGACGAGGGCCAGGTCGACCTGCCGGTCCATTTCGGTGGTGTGACCTTCCGGCCGGGGGAATGGGTCTATGCCGACGCCAACGGTGTCATTTCCGCCGAGCGGGAGTTGGCCTGAATGCTGACCAATCCGGCCAGCCGCCATCACCTCGAACCCGGCCCGGGTCAAGACCACTCGCCACCTGATGTGTGGGAGTAGATTGACGGGAAGGCATGGACGGAGCCATCGTTTGACTTTTAAACCTCTCCCACTTTTCACACCGGGTGGTATCCGATCAGGCCGCGAGCGGTCGGATGCCGTCCGGTGCCTCCCCCTTATCGCAGTGCTGCACTGATGCGTTGCTTCGCATCCTCCAGGTGAATGCGCGTCATGCGGTCGCCGATGCCGTTGTCCAGTGCCGAGTCGATCTCCTCGCCGAGCAGGCGCAACTGGTCGCGGATCAGTGGTCGGATGTCGGACTGGCCGATGTGCAGGTCGGCGTTGAGCGGCGGGTCGTCGTTGTCGAAGACGCGCAGGTTGCCCGAGGCCGGCGGTTGCCAGTGTTCGGACTCGGCCTGGTGGATGAGGTAATGCGCCTGTTGAAGCCAGGCGCGCTGCATGTTGCGCCGCCAGGTGTCGATGGCCTCGCCCTCGTGCACTTCGCGCCAGACCATGGCGCGCGCGTCGTCGAGCATGTCGGCGGGGCGGTACGTGTCGTCGCCGAGGAAGGCTTCGTGCTCGATCATGCGTGCGAGCCGGGCGTGGTTGAGCAGGCGTTGCACGGCCAGTTCCTGGTAGGCGCGGATGCGTTCGACCGCACCGGCATGTTCCAGCCTTCTGAGCATGTCCATGTCCAGCGCCCACTCCGGCGTGCTCAGTACGTGCTCGTCGATGAAGGCCATGGCCCGGTGCTGGTAGTCGGCCTCGATGGGGGTATAGACCGGGCCGTCCTCGCCGACACGCTTGTGATGGGTCCATGATCCGCCGACCGCTGCGGCCGCATGCTCGGCGTAGCGGTTCCACTGGGTCAGGTTCTGCAGGTAGTGGGTTTCGAGTTCGTAGTGGTCGTCGCCGGGCGAGAGCAGCCAGTCGGCGAGGCTGCGGGTGGCTTTGCGCAGATTGCGCATGCCGTACTCGGCGGCCTTGACCGGATCGTCGGAGATGCCCTCGGTCATGCGGTAGGGGTCCCATTCCACGTCCATGCCGAACTGTGGCAGTGCCGAGCGGAACCAGGGTTGGTCAGCGCGCTCGACGATCCACTCATTGAGGGTGTCGAGTTCTTCTTGCGGGGTGGTCGCATCGGGGATGGGCCGGTAGCCCCACATGATGGCGAACTCGTCCCACACGCCGATGCGGCGTTCCGGCGGCACATCGTCGCCGGGCTGGGCGATGTAGTTGTAGCGGGTGCGGCCCACCGACGACGCCGAGTGGCCCCATTCCTCGACGAACTCCGGGTCGCGCAGGCTTTCGACCGGGTAGACGAAGTTGGCGCGCTGGTTGTGCGGCAGACCCATGGCGTGGGCCATCTCGTGGGAGACGACGTAGCGCAGCGCCTCGCCCAGGTCCTCCTCCGACAGCTCGGTGGTGCGAAAACGCGGGTTGGCGGTGGCGACCTGCGCGACCAGCCACCAGCGCAGCCGCTCGGCCAGGCCGTGGTACATGTTCATGTGACCGCGAATGACCTCGCCTGAGCGCGGGTCGACCACGTCGCCACCGGCATTGGCCGAGCGCACCGGCGTGGCGACGTAGCGGATGACGTTGTAGCGTGCATCCAGCAGGCTGAAGTCGGGGTCTTCCTCCTCGGTGGGTGCCAGTTTCACGTCCACCGCGTTCTTGAAGCCGGCCTTCTCGAAGGCCGATTCCCACTCCATGATGCCGGCCTTGAAGTAGGGCACCCATTCTTCCGGCGTGGCCGGGTCGATGTACCAGACGATGGGTTTCTTCGGCTCGACCA
>SL_3KL_010_SEDDRAFT_10001324_pt1 | contig 22361 bp, 16 predicted proteins | sample SodLakKL_010_SED_2_FD_10381 | JGI IMG/M metagenome (IMG submission 10381) | reverse complement strand
CAGCACATGATCGGACTGTTGCAGCGAGTCACCGAAGCCCGGGTCAGCATCCAGGGCGAGACGGTCGCGCGCATCGGTCCCGGCCTGCTGGTCCTGGCCGGCTTCCGCCAGGGCGATCGGCCGGAGCGCATCGCGCGCTTTGTCGAGCGCCTGCTCAACTACCGCGTGTTTGCGGACGCGCAGGACCGCATGAACCTGAGCCTGCGCGATTGTCGTGGCGAGCTCTTGCTGGTGCCGCAGTTCACCCTGGCGGCGGACACCAACACGGGCAACCGGCCGAGTTTCACGCCGGCGGCGGCGCCCGAGCAGGGCCGGGACTTGTTCCAGCGCCTGGTCGATACGGCCACGGCGGCGTGGCCGGGCACACAGTCGGGCCGGTTCGGCGCCGACATGCAGGTGAGCCTGGTCAACGACGGGCCGGTGACCTTCTGGCTGGAAGTCGACTGAAGCCGGATGGGGCGCCCGTCCAGCCATCACCGGTATTGCCTGAAGGAGCGTGCATGGCGCTGGCGCTGAACGATCCCGGGCTGGGCGCGCGCGTGCGCGAGGTGTTCGAGCAGGGGCGGCTTCTGGCCCTGCCGACGGAGACCGTGTATGGCCTGGCCGCGCCGATCGACCGGCCGGATCTGATCGCCCGCGTGTTCGAGCTCAAGGGCCGCCCGGCCGACAACCCCCTGATCGTCCACGTCGGTACCCTGGGCCAGGCCCGGCGCGTGGTCAGCGAGTGGCCGGAGCCGGCCGAGCGCCTCAGCCGCGCGTTCTGGCCCGGGCCGCTGACCCTGGTCCTGCCGCGTGCGGCGTGCATCCCGGACGCGGTCACCGCCGGGCTAGACACCGTGGCCGTGCGCATGCCCGACCATCCGGCCGCGCTGGCCGTCCTGCGGGCGCTGGATGTGCCGCTGGTGGCGCCGAGCGCCAACCTGTTCACCTGCCTGTCGCCGACCTCTGCCGCGGACGTGCGCGCCGTGTTTTCCGCCGACCAGGTCGAGATCCTCGACGGGGGTCCGTGCCGGGTCGGCATCGAGTCCACCATCGTCGGGATCGACAGCCGGCGCCGCAGGCTGCTGTGGCTGCGCCCGGGCATGCTGGAGCGCGCCGAGATTGTCCGGCACCTGCCCGAGGGCTGGCGCCTGGAAGCGCCGCCGGCCAGCGAAGCCGAGGGTGGTCCCCGGCAGGCGCCGGGCCGGATGGAGATTCATTATCGGCCAACGCGCCCGCTGCACGTGCACGTGTGCGCCGGTCGCGCCGACTGCGACCGGCTGGCCGAACGTTTGCGCGGCGATGGTGCCCGCGCGCTCGTGGTGCTGCCGGAAGACGCGAACCGCGCCGGGCGCGATCTTTATCGGCTGCTGCGCCAGGCCGACGGGGAAAATCCAGAATCCATCGAGCTGCTGCTGCCGGCCGAACGCCTGCGCCAGCCGGCCTGGGAGGGCGTGATCAACCGGCTGCGCAAGGCCGCCACCCGCTGGATACAGGTGCCGGCGGACGGCGGATAGCCAAAGGCCGAAGTGGCCGCCGGTGCCCGGTCGGTGTGCCCGTCTTATTGGGCTGCCGTTTCCTGCTCCCTGAGCATGCGCGCCAGGGTGTTGCGGCTGATCCCCAGCCGCCGGGCCGCCTCCGATTGATTGCCGGCGCAGGCGCTGACCGTGGTGCGGGCCACTTCGCTTTCAAACCGGGTCTTGAGCGCCTCGTACACCGGCTCGTCGCTGAAGCGCAGGCGGGAGCGCAGTTCCGCGCACATCGGCGTGGTCCAGTCGCCGCCTGACTCGGCGGGCCCGTTCTGGCTGGGGTGCAGCTCCGGGGGCAGATCGTCGATGCCGATGACCGGGGCCGGGGCCAGCGCGACCAGCGACTGGCACAGGTGGCGCAGCTCGCGCACGTTGCCGGGCCAGGACAGCGTCTTCAGGTAGTCCAGCAGCGTCGGGTCGGGGACCTTGGGCGGCAGGCGGAATTCCTGGCCGGCTTCGCGCAGGAAGTGGCGGGTCAGCGCCGGAATGTCCTCGAGCCGCTCGCGCAGCGGCGGCACGCGCAGGGTGATGACCTTGAGTCGGTGGTAGAGATCGGCGCGGAACTGGCCCTGGGCGACCAGGGAAGGCAGATCACGGTGCGTGGCGGTGATGATGCGCACGTCCGATTCGACCAGGTCGTGCCCGCCCAGGCGATAGTACTCACCCTCGGCCAGCACGCGCAGCAGGCGCGACTGCAGCGACAGCGGCATGTCGCCGATCTCGTCCAGGAACAGGGTGCCGCCGCTGGCCTGCTCGAAACGGCCCAGGCGCTTGTCGGCGGCGCCGGTGAAGGCGCCGCGCTCGTGCCCGAACAGCTCCGACTCCAGCAGGTCCTCGGGAATGGCGGCCGTGTTGATGGCCACGAACGGGCCCTTGGCGCGCGGGCTGTGGTTGTGCAGGGCGCGTGCGACCAGCTCCTTGCCGGTGCCGGTTTCGCCGGTGATCAGGACCGGGATGTCGCTGCCCGACAGCCGGCCGATCACCCGGATCATGTCCTGGAAGGCGGGGCAACTGCCGACCATGCCGTCGAGGGGCACGTCGCCGTCGCCGGTGCCGGGCTGGCTCTTGAGCGCCTTGCCGATCAGGCGGCCAAGCTCGTTGAGGTCGAAGGGCTTGGCCACGAACTCGAAGGCTCCGCCCTGGAAGGCGCGCACCGCGTAATCGAGGTCGGAATAGGCGGTCATGATGATCACCGGCAGCTCCGGCCGCGACTTGCGCAATTCCTGCATCAGTTCCAGCCCGTCCTTGCCGTCCAGGCGGATGTCGGCCAGCACGAGGTCCGGTTCGTGGTGGCGGAAGGCCAGGCTCAGCTCCTCGCCGGTGGAAAAGATTCGCGGGCTCAGGCCTTCGCTGCGCAGGTATTCCTCCAGCACGTAGCGGATGCCCGGATCGTCATCGATGACCCAGACCTGGTCAGCCATGGACGGCGACTCCGGCGGGGGCTGTTGCGACGATCAGCGGCAGGCGCAGGGTGAAGGCGCTGCCGTGTTCCAGCGGCCGGTACTCGATCAGGCCGCCGTGGGCACGGGCGATCTGCTGGGCGATGGCCAGGCCAAAGCCCGAGCCCTGGTCGCGCCCCGACACCAGCGGCAGGAACAGGCGCTCGCGCAAGTGGACCGGCACGCCGTGGCCGTCATCGCGGATTTCGACGCGCACGGCGTGGCGGGCCGGCTGGTCGACCACCGGTGAGTCGTGCTCGATGCGGGTCGACAGTTCGATGCGGCCGGCATCAGCCTGCACGCCGTTGCGCAGCAGGTTGAGCACGAGCTGGTGCAGCCGGCCGCCGTCGGCCTGCAGCGGCGGAATGCTGGTGTCGAAATCCCGCTGCAGCTTGAGGCGGCCATGACGTTCGGCGCGCACCAGTTCCAGGCACTCGTCCAGCACCTGGTGCAAATCGGTCGGCGCCAGCGAGGGGGCTTCTTCGGCGGCGAAACGCTCGATCAGCCGGGTCAGGCGGTCGACCTCGCGCTGGATCATGTCGGCGTGGCGGGCAATGCCGGCGTTGTCGGTCTGGTGGCCGATCAGCTGGGCCGCTGCGCGCACCCCGGCCAGGGGATTGCGCAATTCATGGGCCAGTTGACGGGCCATCATGTGGATGGCCTGCTGCTGATCGGCCCGCTCGGCCAGCCGGCGCCGCCGCACGCGGGCGGCGATCGGATGCAGCTCGATCAGGATGCCCTGGTCGAGGCAGGTGAAGACGATGTCGGCGATTTCGCCGCTGCTGTCCAGCCTGGCTTCCGGCGCCTGGTAGCACGGGCGTTCGCGGTTGACGCGCGCCGCCCAGCGCGCCAGCGCCGGCTCGACCGCGGTCAGCGGCTGAGCGGCCAGGCTGCTGATCGAGCGGCCAAGCACATCGGCTGCCGCGGCATTAAGCCACAGGATGTGGCCGTCGGATCCCACCCTGATCAGTCCCGTATGCAGACTGTCGAGCGCGATTTCGTTCATGGCGCGGGGATCAGCTCCGGCGGCGACCTGAGCATGAAAGTGACCTCCTCGGTGCGGTTCAGTACGCGGCCGCTGGGGGTCTGCAGTTCGGCGCGCAGACGGTGGATGCCGGGCTCCAGCCCGGCCAGGGTGATGCTCATCTGCCGGACCGGTTCCTGCGGCTGATCGTCGATGAACAGGACGATCTGGGCGCTGGGCGGCAGATCGATGTTGCTGCGCAGGGCCACGATGATGCCGTCGCCGCTAGCGGTGATCTGCGCGCCGTCGGCGGGCTGGGCAATCTCCAGCGACAGCGGGTCGATACCGGGATCGACGGCGGCCTGTCCTTCCAGCGCGTCTTCCAGCGATTGAGGATCCTCGCCCATGACGCTCAACTCCGGCAGTTCCAGCGGTTCGGCGTCCGGGCTGGGTTTTTCGTCGGTGTAGATGATGTTGCCGTCGCGGTCCTTGACCTTGTAGATCGGCTGGGAGGCCAGGGCCGGCAGGAAGATGCCGACGGACAACAGGATCAGGGCAGTCAGGGCGAGAAAGCGCATGGTTGACATCAACTTGAGCCTCGGCCGCTTGCGGCGATGGGTCTGCCCGACAGTGTAATGGATGTGCTGCTCAAATTTTGAGCGATGCCTTCAGGGGCTTGGCTGGAACCCTGGAGCCGGCGCCCGGGGCGCCGGCTCCGCAACAGCTCGGCCGCTGGCCTTAGCAGGAGTAGTACATGTCGAATTCCACCGGGTGGGTGGACATGCGGAAGCGCGTCACCTCGTGCATCTTCAGCGCGATGTAGCCGTCGATGAGATCGTCGGAGAACACGTCCCCGGCCTTGAGGAAGTCGCGGTCGGCGTCCAGCGCTTCCAGCGCCTGGTCGAGCGCGTGGCAGACGCGCGGGATGTCGCGCTCTTCTTCCGGCGGCAGGTCGTACAGGTCCTTGTCCATCGGCGGGCCCGGGTCGATCTTGTTGACGATGCCGTCGATGCCCGCCATCATCATGGCGGCGAAAGTCAGGTAGGGGTTGCCGGCCGGATCGCCGAAGCGCACCTCGATGCGGCGGCCCTTGTCGCTGAACACCCATGGCACACGGCAGGAAGCCGAACGGTTGCGCGCCGAGTAGGCGAGCAGGACCGGGGCTTCGAAGCCCGGCACCAGGCGCTTGTAGCTGTTGGTGGTGGAGTTGGCGAAGGCGTTGATGGCGCGGGCGTGCTTGAAGATGCCGCCGATGTAGTGCAGCGCGGTCTCGCTCAAACCCCCGTAGCCGTCGCCGGCGAACAGGTTGGTGCCGCCCTTGGACAGCGACTGGTGGACGTGCATGCCGGAGCCGTTGTCGCCGACCAGCGGCTTGGGCATGAAGGTGGCCGTGCGGCCGTTCATGTGGGCGACGTTATGCACGACGTACTTGAGCATCAGCAACTCGTCGGCCTTGCGCGTCAGGGTGTTGAAACGGGTGCCGATCTCGCACTGGCCGGCGGTACCGACCTCGTGATGGTGCACTTCGACCGGAATGCCGATGGCTTCCAGGGTGGCGCACATCATCGAGCGCAGGTCGTTCAGGCCGTCGACCGGGGGCACCGGAAAATAGCCGCCCTTGACCCGCGGGCGATGACCGTGGTTGCCGTCCTCGTACTTCTTGCCCGTGTTCCAGGCCGCTTCTTCGGCGTCGATTGAGAAGAAGGCGCCGGAGATGTCGTTGGCGAAGCGCACCGAGTCGAACACGAAGAACTCAGGCTCGGGGCCGAAGTAGGCGGTGTCGGCGACGCCGCTGGCCTTCAGGTAGGCTTCGGCGCGCTTGGCCAGCGAACGCGGGCAGCGGCTGTAGGGCTGCATGGTGGCCGGCTCGAGAATGTCGCAGTTGATGTTGAGCGTCTTGTGCTCGGCAAACGGATCGAGAAACGTGGCTTCGCAGTCCGGCATCAGCACCATGTCGGAGTCGTTGATGCCCTTCCAGCCCAGGATCGACGACCCGTCGAACATCTTGCCGTCGGTCAGCAGTTCCTCATCGATGGCCGAGCTGGGCACGCTGACGTGCTGCTCCTTGCCGAGGGTATTGGCAAAGCGGAAGTCGACGAACTCGATGTCTTCATCGCGAATGCGTTTGATGATTTCTTGGGGGGTCATGATCGGATGGTGTCCTTTTGCATTGAATGGGTGGTGTACCAGCCATCATCAATGCATTTGGCGTGCCAGCGACCGAATCGCGTGTTTTCGAGGGTTTTCGGGCCCGAATCAAAGCGGCCTGCGCTGTTATTGCGCAGACCGCTGCTCCCTATGCTCAAAAATTGAGCTTTAACGCTTTGCGATTTGCGGGTTGAGGCTGTAGGTGCCGGTCAGGCTGGCCTGGCCAAGCACGTGCCCATCCATGGCCTTGAGCGCATCGGCGCCGCCGAATTCATCGGGCAGATCGAGGCGGTCGACGTCGAGCGCATAGACGGTGAACACGTAATGGTGCAGGCGTTCATCGTTCCACGGCGGGCAGGGGCCGTCATAGCCGTGGTACTGGCCGGCCATGTCCGGGTTGCCGGCCATGAAGCCGGTGTAGTCGTTGAGGCCCTGGCGGGTGCCGGCCGGGCCGGGCGGATGCTGCTTGCCGCCGGCAACGACCCCTTCGCCGCAGGCGCCGGAGTCCAGTTCGGTCAGCTGCGGCGGTATATCGATCATGACCCAGTGACAGAAGTCGACCCGCGGCATGTCGGCCGGCAGGGTCTTGCCCTCCTGGTTCACGTCGTCGGCCTTCGACGGCACGTCGGGATCCATGCACAGCACGGCAAACGAACGCGTGCCCTCGGGCACCTCGCTCCACGCGAGGTGCGGTGAGACGTTGTCCGACAGCGCCATCGGGGCGTCGTCGGCCAGCTTGCCGAAGGCAAAGCGCGCCGGGATGGGTTGTTGATCGCTGATGTCGTTCGAGCGGAGTTGCATGACCGAGTCTCCAGTGTCTTCACGCCTGCAGTTATCCTACCAACCTGCCCAAATGCTGTCATGACCCGTGCTTCGAGTGGTTTTACGTCTATGCATCCCCGTCCTTCTGTGCCTGCCCGGGCTGGCGCTGGCGGCCACCCACCTCGGCTTGCCGGAGGACTTCGACCCGCATCCGGAAATCCAGTCGCCCGCCGAGTTCCTCGGCTTCGATCCCGGCCAGCGCCATCTTCGCCATGACCAGATCACCGCCTACCTGGACTATCTGGCGTCGGTGTCGGACCGGGTCGTTGCCGAGCGCATCGGCCGGACCCATGAAGGGCGCCCCCTGCAGTTGCTGACCTTCGCCGCGCCCGGGCGCGTGCCGGAACTTGAGAGCCTGCGCGCCGACCGGCGCCGCGCCAGTCGCGACGGCGTCGGGCCGGCCGTGGTCTGGCTCGGCTACGCGGTGCACGGCGATGAAGCCTCCGGGGCCACGGCCGCCGTGGTCACGGCCTGGTACCTGGCTTCAGCCCGCAATCCAGAAGTGGTGTCCTGGCTGGATGAACTCATCATCGTGATGGAGCCGGTGCTCAATCCCGACGGCCTCGATCGTTTCGCCCACTGGGTCAACATGCACCGCGGCGTGCACCCCTCGGCGGACCCGAATGACCGCGAGCACCACGAGGCCTGGCCGCGCGGCCGCACCAACGCCTACTGGTTCGATCTCAACCGCGACTGGCTGCCGCTGGTTCATCCCGAGTCGCAGGCGCGCATGGCGCACTACCACCTGTGGCGGCCGCACGTGCTCGGCGACTGGCACGAGATGGGGCCGAACAGCAGCTACTTCTTCCAGCCCGGCGTGCCCGAACGCAACAATCCGCTAACGCCCGAGCGCAACTTCGAGTTGACCGGCAAGATCGCCGAATTCCACGGCCGCCTGCTCGACGAAGCCGGCGAGCCGTTCTACACGCGCGAGATCTTCGACGATTACTACGTCGGCAAGGGTTCGACCTATCCGGACCTGACCGGCGGCGTCGGCATCCTGTTCGAGCAGGGCTCGGTGCGCGGCCATGTGCAGGACACCGTCTACGGCCGCCGGACCTTCGCCGAAGCCGTGGCCAACCAGGTCCGAACAAGTCTCTCCACGCTCAAGGCCAGTCACGCCCTGCGCGATGAGCTGGTCGCCTACCAGGCCGAGTTCTTCGAATCGGCCCGCCGCGAAGCGGCGCGTTCGCGCCAGGCCGGCTGGCTGCTCGGCGATGACGGCGATCCGGCCCGCGCCCGAATCCTGCTTGAACTGCTGCTGCAGCACGACATCCGGGTGCTGCCGGTGACCGAGACGGTGACCCTGCGCGGTCGGCAGCACGCGCCGGGCAGCGCCTGGCTCATCCCGGCCGACCAGGACCATTACCGTCTCCTGCGTGCCGTGCTCGGCCCGGTGCTGGATCTGCCCATGGAAACCTTCTATGACGTCTCGACCTGGCCGCTGGGCATGGCCTGGGATCTGCCGCTGGAAGCCGTGCGCCGGCTGCCGGCTGTCGGCGAGGCCCTGGGCGAGGCGCCCGAATTCCAGCCGCAGACCGTCGCGCAGGAAGCGCTGGCCTGGCTGGTGCCGTGGAACCAGCACGGCGCGGCACCGGTCCTGGCCGCGCTGCTGGCCGAGGGCTACCGCGTCCAGGTGCTGACCCGGCCAACCCGGGTCAGCACGATCGACGGCGACGAACGTGACCTGGTCAGGGGCAGCCTGGTCATCCATCGCGGTCTGCAGCCGGACGCGCTGGACCCGGCCGGCGAGCGCCTGGCCGAGTTGTCGGGCCAGTTCGGCGCCGAGATCATCGCCACTGCCCGCGGCCTGGTGGTCTCGGGCCTGGACCTGGGCTCGCCGTCGGCGCCCGTGCTGGAGCCGGTGCGGCCGGCGCTGCTGGTCGGCCAGGGCCTGCGGGCGACCCACGCCGGCTACATCTGGCACTGGTTCGACCAGGTGCTGCAGCAACCGCTGACCCAGCTGGACTGGCAGCGTCTCGGCGGCCTCCAGCTGCACGACTACACCCATATCATCCTTCCGGACGGCAACTACGCCGCGCTCCCGGAAGCCGTCGGCCAACAGCTGAGCCAGTTCGTGCTCGAGGGCGGCGCCCTGCTCGCCGGCCGCGGCGCGGCGGCCTGGGTCGAGGAACTGGAACTGGACTGGGCTTTCGCCGAGGTGGAGGAAGAACCCGCCGTAGTGGGTCCGCCGGAGCGGCGCGCCTACGAGGATTTCCGCACCGACTTTGCCCGCGAACTGATCGGCGGCAGCGCCCTGGCCGTGGAGCTGGACATCAGCCACCCGCTGGCCTTCGGCTACCAGCGCTCGGAACTGGTGCTGATGCGGCGTGGTACCCAGCGGCTGCGCCCCATCGACAATGCCTACGCGGTCGCGGCAGTGTATACCGATGAGGTCCTGGCGTCCGGTTTTCTGTCCGAGCGCAACCGCGAGCGTCTGGCGGCAACGCCGGCCCTGATCGCGAGTCGCCACGGCCGCGGCGTGGTCGTGCGCATGCCGGACGACTACCTGTTCAGGGGGTATTGGCTCGGGACGGAGCGCCTGTTCGCCAACGCGCTGTTTTTCAGCCGGATCGTGGACCCGACCCGGATGCCCGAAGACTGAAGATGGCTCAGTGGGCGAATCAGCCGGCGGCCTGGCGCCGGCTGACTTCGTCAACGCGCATCGCCATCTGCTCCAGCGCGGAGCGATCCAGCACGCGCACCAGCTTGCCGCGCACTTCGATGACGTCCTCGCGCTGCAGGGCGCTCAAGGTACGCGATACCGTTTCGATGGTCAGGCCCAGGTAGTTGGCGATGTCGCGCCGGTCCATGGTCAGGCGGAACTGGTCCGGGTCCTGGTTGCGCCGCGCCAGGCGGCGCGACATGCTCATCAGGAACAGCGCCACGCGCGTTCGCGCATCCAGGCGGCCGACCACCAGCAGCAGTTCGCGGGTCTCGGCCATCTCCTCCGAGAGCAGGCGCAGCATGACCTGGTTGAGCTTGGGGCTGGTCTTGAGCATGTTGACGAAATCGCGGAACGGGATTTCGCAGGTGCGGCTGTCTTCCAGCGCGACGGCAAAGCCCGGATGCTTTTCCGAAGACAAGGCGTCGAGTCCGAGAATCTCGCCGGGCAGATAGAAGCCCGAGACGATTTCATCGCCGTCCTGGGACAGCTGGTAGGCCTTGACCGAGCCCGATCGCACCACCGAGACGGTCTTGGCGGATTGACCCCCGTGGAACAGGTGGTCGCTGCGATCCATCGGCTGCTGGCGCCTGAGAACCTTGTTGATCTCTTCGCGCTCTTCGGCAGAGATGTCATGGGCAAAGCAGAGGTTGAACAGCGAGCAGTCCTCGCAGGTCGTTTCCTTCTGGCCGATTTCGGAAATCGTCGGCTTTTGGCTCACCGTACTGCTCCGTCTGTCGCTAGGTGAAAGAGTATATCAGCAGCGCGCCACCTGCCAAGTGACGCGGTACCGAAATCAGTGGGTGTTCGAGGGTTCGCCGGGTCAGACGATGCGCGAGAAACGGCCCTGTTGCTGGGTGGACGGCTTGATGTAGCCGTCAAAGACCTTGGCGATCGCGCGCAGGAACATCAGGCCTGCCGGCGTGACCCGGAAACCTTCGCTGGTCCATTCGAGCAGGCCGTCCTGGGCCAGGGGCTGCAGGCGCTCGATCTCGTCGGCGAAGTAGCTGCGGAAGTGCAGCTGGAAGAATCTTTCCAGGTCGCGGTAAACCAGCCGGCCAGTGCACATGATGCGTTCGATGATCTCCGCGCGCAGGCGGTCGTCGGTGGTGCGGGTCAGACCGCGCACCGTCGCGGCCTGGCCGTTTTCGATGGCCTGGCGCCAGTCGGCCAGCAGGCGGTGGTTCTGGGCGAAGCTGTCGCCGATCTGGCTGATGGCGCTGGGCCCGAAGCTGACCAGGTCCAGTCCGCCGTGGGTGGAGTAGCCCTGGAAGTTTCGCACCAGGCTACCGTCGGCCTTGGCCTTGACCATGGAATCACCCGGCAGGGCGAAATGATCCATGCCGATGAACTCGTAGCCGGCATCGAGCAGACGGTTGAGGGTGTTGCGGAAGATGGCCAGCTTGGTCGCCGGCGTCGGTAACTGGTCGGTCTGAATGCGCTGCTGTCCCTTGAACAGGTGCGGCAGGTGGGCATAGTTGAACAGCGACAGCCGGTCGGGCTTGAGCTGCAGGATGGTTTCGATCGTGCTGGCAAAGCCGGTGGTCGTCTGCAAGGGCAGACCGTAGATCAGGTCGACGCTGATCGAATCAAAGCCCACGGCCCGCGCCGCGCCGATGGTGGCGCTGACGGTGGCGGTGTCATGCACGCGGTTGACCGCTTTCTGCACGGCCGGATCGAGGTCCTGAACGCCGATCGAGATGCGGTTGAAGCCTATCTCGTGCAGGCGCCGGATGCCGCTCGGCTCGACGGTTCGCGGATCCACCTCCAGGCCGATTTCAGCGTCGTCGGCGAAGGTGAAATGCCGCTTGAGCATATCCATCAGATGCTGGATCTGATCCAGGCTCAGGAAGGTCGGCGTGCCCCCGCCCAGGTGCAGCTGGCGGACCAGGCGGTCGCTGTCGAAGCGTGGCGCCAGCAGTTCGATTTCCCGGGCCAGCGTGGCCAGGAATTCATCGCCGGCGGTTTTGGATCGGGTGATGACGCGGTTGCAGCCGCAGTAAAAGCAAGGACTGGAACAGAACGGCACGTGCACGTAGACCGACAGGTCGGCCGGGATGGGCAGACGGTTGCTCTCGGCGATGGCCGAGTAGAGATCGCCCGCCCGGAAACGGTCGCTGAACTGCACGGCCGTCGGGTAGGAAGTGTATCGGGGGCCTTCCCCGCCGTAGCGTTCGATCAATTCGGCGTCGAAACTCGGCCGCATCAGTTGTGGCATGAAGAACCCACCCCGGTTCAGTACTTTTTCTCGAGTACCAAGCTTACTGCGGTGCTGCCGGGCACGAATTGATGCGTATCAAACCGGGGGCACGTGGGGTGATCTGCTAAATTGGAAGCCCTTTTTCCCGTCATTCGGAGCGCATCGATGCGAGCTGTGCCGAGCCTGCCCGTGCTCATTCTTCTGCTGCTGGCGCCGTGGTCGGCGTCGGCCGACTCGCCCGCCACCCTGGAGATCGAGCAGGCCCTGGGCCTTGGACCCTTGCCCGTCTCGACCGCCCACCTGGCCGATAGCGCCAAGACCGCGGAGATCCGGCGCCAGCTGATCATGCAGCTGGCTGCCGGCGCACAGCCTGCGGCCGGTCGTTCGAAGGACATCTTCAACCAGTCGCTGGCCTGGACCGAGCTGGCGGTCGACAGCGCCGAGGTGGAAGCGGGCTTGAGCGTGTGGACCCTGACTTTCGAGGCCGAGCGTTTCGTCCGCGGCCAGTTGCTGATCGAAGGCCTGCGCGATGTCGAGGTGTGGAGCCAGGGCGCGCGCATGCAGCGCGCCGATGCGCGTGTCGACCTTGAGCTGGCCGCCGGCAGCACACGCATCTGGATCCTGCACGGCGGCGCCGAGGACGAGGCCGAGCCCGGCCTGCGCTGGGAGGGCCGGGCCGAGCATGACCGGCCGGGCGTGCACCTGGGTCCGCAACGGCGCGTCTCCGCGCGCCTGCTGACCAATGCCGAAACCGTCACCGGCATGACGCTCTCCCCGGACGGCCGCTACCTGGCGCTGAACTTCAGCGGCCGCAGCGACGAGGCCGATCTGAATCTGCGCCGCACCGAGATCCGTGACCTGAGCAACAACCGCATCCTGCGCCAGTGGACCGATTCACCGCCCCGCGCGCTGGCCTGGAGCCCCGACTCACGCCGCCTGGCGGTGCACGAAGGCGAGCAGATCTGGCTGCACGAGATGGACAGCGGGCAGGCCCGTCTGCTGGCCCGGCACGAGCATATCGGCAACTGGCGCTGGCATCCTTCCGGCGGCTCGATTCTGTTCGGCTGGACCGATCCCTACAAGTCCGATAACAAAAAGAGCCACCGCCTGCGCGCGCTGGAAGACCGCTGGGCGACCTTCCGCGACAACAGCCAGCTGTTCGAGCTGGACGTCAACAGCGGCCTGATCCGGCCCCTGACCGCGCGCGAGCGCTCGGTCACCCTGCACGACATTCACCCCGACGGCGAGCGCGTGCTGATGTCGGAGCGCCTGATCGACTACTCCGAGCCGCCGCACTCGCTGTTTCGTTTGTTCGAGATCGACCTGGCCTCGCTGGAAGAGCGCGAGATCGGCCAGTACCGCCTCTTCAACGGCGCGCTGTTTGCCGACGACGGCTACTGGCTGCTGGCCGGCCCCGGCCTGGCCCAGGGTGACGGCGCGACCACGGGTGAAGAGCTGATCCCCAACGAGTACGATACCCAGCTCTACGCCCTGAGCGCCGACGGCCGGACCGCGCGCAGCGTGAGTCGCGACTTCGATCCGGCCTTCGGCAGCATGCACCGCCTGCCCGACGGCGACCTGCTGCTGTCGGCCACGCGCGGCGAAAAAGTCGTGCTGGTGCGCTACCAGCGGCGCAGCGAGCGCTTCGCTGACGTGGCCACGGGGCTCGAACTGATGGAGCAATTCGTCGCCAGCGAAGGACGCCGGCCGCTGGTGATCGTGCGCGGGACCGATGCCGATGCGCCGCAGCGCGTGCACCGAATCGATCTGGCCCGCAACCGCCCGGAAGTGCTGATCGACACCCGCGCCAGCGAGTATGCCGATGTCGTTCTGGGGGAGGTGCGGCCATGGTCGTTCACCAATGCCGCCGGGGTCGAGATCGAGGGCCGCTACTACCTGCCGCCGGATTTCGACGCCGAGCGCCGCCATCCGCTGATCGTGTACTACTACGGCGGCACCACGCCGGTGAACCGCCAGTTCACCGGCCGTTATCCCTTCCACCTGTGGGCGGCCAAGGGCTACGTGGTCTATGTCCTGCAGCCGCGCGGCACCATCGGCTATGGCCAGGAGCTGTCGGCCCTGCACGTCAATGCCTGGGGCCGCTACACCGCCGACGACATCATCGAGGGCACCGAGCGCTTCGTCGAGGCCCACCCCTTCGTCGACGGCGAGCGCATCGGCAACATCGGCGCCAGCTACGGCGGCTTCATGACCATGCACCTGGCCACGCTGACCGATCTTTACGCCGCCTCGATTTCGCACGCCGGCATCAGCGCGATCACCTCCTACTGGGGCCAGGGCTGGTGGGGTTTCGGCTATTCGGGCATCGCCAGCCGCGGCAGTTTTCCCTGGAACAACTCGGAGCTGTATGTCGGCCAGAGTCCCGTCTATCACGCCGACCGCATCACCACGCCGCTGCTGCTGGTGACCGGCGATTCCGACACCAACGTGCCGCCGGGCGAGAGCCACAACATGTTCACCGCGCTCAAGCTGCTGGGGCGCGAGGTCGAGCTGGTCGAGTTCCCGGGCGAAGATCACTGGATCCTGGACCGCGAGCAGCGCTACGTGTGGTGGGACACCATGCTGGCCTGGTTCGACAAGTGGCTGAAGGACGAGCCGGAGTGGTGGCACCACCTGTACCCGGAGACGGCGCCGGCCGACTGACCGCCGCCATGTTGCACTGCACAAAAGTTTTGTGCTAGGATTTGTGCAACGCACAATTTTGAGGGTGCGTTGTCGAGCCACCGAATCCCAATCGCAATCACGAGGCAGCACCGATGAACAGCACTAACGCATTCGCAGAACTGAAGAAAGCCCAGGACATCCTGCTCGAGGCCATCGACAAGTCGGCCAAGACCAACCTGGAATCCGTCGAGAAACTGATGGCCTTGAACAAGGAGGGCCTGTCCGGCTTCACCGACGTGTCCAACCCCAGCGACCTGATCGCCAAGCAGTCGGCGGCGTTCAAGGAGTATGCCGAGCACCTGTCGGCCCACATGGAAGCGTTGACCGCCATCGGCACCGAGTCGCGCGAGCAGTTGATGGAGCTGGGCCAGGAATTCGCCAAGGGCATGGATTTCTCCAGCTTCTTCGGCATGGCCGAAGCGCCGGCCAAGGGCAAGCCCAAGGCAGCCGCCAAGAGCTGAGCCTGGCCCGATGTGGCATGAAGCGAGAAGCCGGCGGCCTGCGTCGCCGGCTTTTTTGTGCAGCTGCTAACAGGTTACACTTGGACCCATGGAAGCCATCAAACCCGAACCCCGCATCATCAAGAAGTACGCCAACCGGCGCTTGTATGACACTGGCTCCAGCCAGAGCATCACGCTGCAGGACGTGCGTGACCTGGTCGGCGCCGGGCACTCGATCCAGGTGGTCGAGGCCAAGACCGGCAAGGACGTCACCCGTTCGGTGTTGCTGCAGATCGTTGCTGACCAGGAACTGCTCGGTCGGCCAGTGCTCAGCAACGAGTTTCTGGAATCCATGATCCGGGTCAACTCGAATCCCATGCGCGACCTCACGCGCGGTTACCTGGAGAAGGTCATGACCCACCTCGAAGCCCAGCAGGACTCGGTCGAGAGCGCCTGGGCGGCGACCATGAAGTCGACCGGCCTGAAGGATCTGGGTGCGGTGTCGCCGCTGGCTCCCTTTCGCCAGTTTCAAAAAAAAATGTTCGAGGTCTGGACCGCTGCGCTGACGCCGACCCTGCGTGAGGAGCCGCCGGCCGATCCGGACGAATCCGACGACCCGGACCAGGACCGCTGAGCAGCCCTGACCCGGTGTTCCGCCGGGCCATTTCCAGCATGAACAAGGACCCTGCATGAAGCTTGAAGACAGCACTATCGTGATCACTGGCGCTGCGCGCGGACTGGGTGCGGCCATGGCCCACCAGCTTGCCAAGGCCGGCGCCCGCATTGCCCTGATCGATCTGCAATCCGACCTGCTGTTCCAGACCCGCGACAGCCTGCCCGGCGAAGGCCACCATGCGGTGGTGGCCAGCGTGTCCGATGAACAACAGGTCGATGCCGCCTTCACCGAAATCGAGGAGCAGCTGGGCGCCATCGACGGCCTGGTCAACAACGCCGGCATTACCCGCGACGGCCTGCTGGTCAAGGTCAAGGACGGTGAGGTCGTCGACCGCATGACGCTGCAGCAGTGGCAGCAGGTCATCGACGTCAACCTGACCGGGGTGTTCCTGTGCGGCCGCGCCGCCGCCGAGCGCATGATTCGCGGCGGTCGCAAGGGCGTGATCATCAACATCGCCAGCATCTCGCGTGACGGCAATTTCGGCCAGACCAACTACACCGCGGCCAAGGCCGGCACCGCCGCCATGACCGTGACCTGGGCCAAGGAACTGGCGCGCTACGGCATCCGTACGGCCTCGGTCTCGCCGGGCTTCACGGAAACGGAACTGGTTGCCGCCATGCCCGAGAAGGCGATCACCAAGATCACCAGCGCCATACCGGCCGCACGCCTGGCCCAGCCGGACGAGATCGCATCGACCATCCGCTTTATCATCGAGAACGACTACGTCAACGGCCGCGACTTCGCCATCGACGGCGGCTTGCGCCTCTAGTCGTCCGGATCAAGGGCGCGGAAGGGACTTGAGAGAGGATCATGAACGAACTGCAGAAAACCACCCAGGCCGAACTGGCCGAACTGGCTGAACTGAGCACCGAAATTACCCGCATCTCGCGCCTGTCGGCCGAACTGATGCTCAAGCTCACGCAACGTCTGGAGTTGCCGACCATCGACCCGCTCAACCTGCGCCGGCCGCTGATCCAGGCGACCTGGAGCACGATTCGCCATCCCTCCCGCATCCTTGGTGCGCAGTGGGAGCTGACCAAGCGCTACCTGGGCTTGCTCAAGTACCTCGGCTTCCGCGTCATCGGCCGCGAAACCTCCAAGGCGGTCACCGCCGCCCGCGCCGACCGCCGCTTCAAGTCCGAGGCCTGGGACGAGAAGCTGATCTTCGACCTGCTCAAGCAGGCCTACCTGCTCAGCGCCGACTGGATGCTGGACAACGTCGCCAAGATGCAGGGCGTGAGCGCCGAGGACCGCCATCGCATCCACTTCTACACCCGCCAGTTCGCCGACGCGCTGTCGCCGAGCAACTTCATCCTGACCAACCCGGAAGTGCTCGAGGCCACTCGCAAGGAAAAGGGCGTGAACCTGCTCAGGGGCTTCCGGCGGTTGCTGGAAGACCTGAACCGCGGCGACGGCCAGCTGCTGATCTCGATGACCGACTACGACGCCTTCGAGGTCGGCAAGAACGTCGCCACCACGCCGGGCTCGGTGGTCTACCAGAACGAGATGATGCAGCTGATCCAGTACGCGCCGTCGACCAAGACCGCCTACACCCGGCCGCTGCTGATCGTGCCGCCGTGGATCAACAAGTTCTACATCCTCGACCTGCAGCCCAAGAACTCCTTCATCAAGTACGCGGTCGACCGCGGCTACACGGTGTTTGTCATCTCCTGGGTCAACCCGGACGAGAAGCTGCGCTACAAGCGCTTCGAGGACTACGCGCACGAGGGCATCTTCGAAGCACTCGATGCGATCGAGAAAGCCACCGGCCAGCGCGAGGTCAACACCATCGGCTACTGCATCGGCGGCACCCTGCTGGCGGCGACCCTGTCGCTGATGAAATCGCGCGGCGACGACCGCATCAGGTCGGCCACCTTCTTCACCGCCCAGGTCGATTTTTCCGAGGCCGGTGATCTGAAGGTCTTCATCGACGAGCCGCAGCTCAAGTTCCTGGAGAAAAAGATCAAGGCCCAGGGCTACCTGGACGGCGAAAGCATGGCCATGACCTTCAACATGCTGCGCGCCAACGACCTGATCTGGACCTTCGTGGTCAACAACTACCTGCTGGGCAAAAAGCCTGCCAACTTCGACCTGTTGTACTGGAACTCCGACTACACCCGCCTGCCGGAGACCATGCACCTGTACTACCTGCGCACGATGTACCTGGAAAACCGCCTGGTCGAGCGCGGCGGCATCCAGATGGACGGCGTGCCCATCGACCTGCGCACGGTCAATCTCCCGGTCTACATCCAGTCCAGCCGCGACGACCACATCGCGCCGTATCCGTCGGTCTACAAGGCCACCCAGATCTACTCAGGTCCGACCACCTTCATGCTTGCCGGCTCCGGCCACATCGCCGGCGTGATCAACCCGCCGGCGGCCAACAAGTACGGCTACTGGACCAACGACGCCCTGCCGCCCGACCCGGAAGACTGGATCGCCGGCGCCGAACAGCACCAGGGCTCGTGGTGGCCGCACTGGGACAACTGGCTGAAGGCCAAGTCCGGCAAGCGCATCCAGGCGCGCGAGCCGGGTGATGGCGAGCTGCCGGTGATTGAGGCTGCCCCCGGGAGCTACGTCAAGGCCTGACAGTCTCCGCCGGCCCGCCGCTCATGGTGCGCGGGTCGTGGGGATCCGGAAGCGGCTTTCGTCGATGCGGACCAGGGCGCACAGCCGGCCCATCAGTGCGGCCAGTTCGGCCCAGTCCGCGGCCGTGATCAGGCCGGGACGGATGAAGCGCTGCTCGAACCAGGTGCTGGAGGCCAGCCATTGCAGGGGCTGCTCGATCCCGGCCAGCGGCAGGTACTGGACCTCGTAGGCGTGCCGGATGATCTGCTGGTAGGCCTCGCCCGGCTGGTAGTCGTGCATGTGGCAGGCCACGTTGTTGCGCACGTAGGTGTGCAGTTCGTCGTCACTCAGGAAGCGCCGCGCCAGCAGGTTGGCCGTGTAGTCCTCGAAGCGCGTGCGCATGGCCGCCACCAGGCCCCGGCCCAGGCTGCCTGAGCGCTGCGCCAGCTCGTGGTTGTGGACGCGGGTCATGTCGCGAACTTGCGCGGGCGCCGCGGCGATGGACCGGTCCAGCAAGTCCGCAATCGCCTCGTCAAGCCGCTCGCTCTCGGCCACCGCCTCGTCGGGGATGCCGACCCAGCCGCTCTCCGTGGCCAGGTGACCCCATTCGTGCACCGTGCGGGCCGCCAGCATCAGGCGCTCGTAGGGCGGTGCGGCTTGCTGGAGACGATAGCCATGCTCGGCGCCGCCGATGGTGTAGGCGACCAGGCGGCGTTGCTGGTGGATATGACTGAGACCGCCGGCGGTCAGGTACGGCGCCGGCGCGGCCAGCGCTTCGGCGTCCACCAGCGACTCGAGGAAGGCGCTGGTCCGCTGGCCGACGACTTCGAGGTCGGCCATCAGGCTGGCCAGGGCCGACTCGGTCACGCCCTCGACCGTTGCGCGCAGCTCCGCGTCCTCAGCGGGCCGGTCGGGGTCCCACACGACCGAATTGTCCGGGCGCGTGATCACCACCTGCGGCCGGGCCGAGTGCAGCCACTGCGCCAGGCGTTCGGGTCCGTTGGTCGCGGGGCGCGCGTGGGCGGCAACGTGGCGCTCGATCGCGTCCATGGCGCCGCGCTGCATGCTTTGCTGCAGGCGATCCAGCAGGGCCGCGGCCGACTGCGTGATCAGCAGCCCGTTGGCCGGCGAGACGCGGGCATGGGGAAGGGCCAGGGTCGGCGGCTTCAGGTCGACGTGATGCAGCTTGGCCAGCTCATCGGCGGCCTCTGCCAAGGCGCGCCACATGCCGGCATCCGGACGCGTGCTCGCCGCCGCGCCGCGCACGAAGGCGGCCCGGGCCGACTCGGGCAGGCTTACGAAATAGCTCAGGTTGGCGGCCAGCGCCGGCAGGATTTCGCGCAGCAGTCCCAGGCGTTCGGCGAACAGGAGCTGGAAGGCGGCAAACTCGACCGAAGACGTGCCTGCCTCTAAGTCGGAGCGGTACAGCAGCCAGGAGTTTTTGTGGAAGACCTGGAAGTAGGGCCGCACCCAGTCCGGGCGATAGACCACGCACAGGTGCTGCGCGCGCGGCGGGACCCAGTAGGCGGGCGAGCGCTGATGCAGTTCGGTGGCCCGCCGCCAGTACAGCGACAGCGCCTGGTTCAGAAACCCGAGTGAATCGGCGTCGAGGAACTCGCGGTCAACCAGCCAGGCGCCGAAATCGGCACGAACGCCAGCCTCAGACACCGCCTCGAGCGGAATGACGAACAGGCCGTCTTCGCGGGTAAAGAACCCAAAGTCTTCCGTCGAGTCTGGCACCAGCACTACTCGCGGCCGCCGGGCCTGGGGGACCAGATTTGATTCTATCCACGCCTTGCAGGCCAGGTCCAGCTTGGGCCCGACCGCTGCATCGAGGCAGTCGAGAGGGGCCGTTCTTGCTCGAGCCAACGCTCGGGCTTCAACCAGCCGCCACTCGCCAACCCACGCTTCCGCCCGCCCGCAGGGGAATCCCCGGATGGCCGCCGAAGTCCACCACTTCCGGCACTCTCTCTTGTTCGCGGATCAGCGTGATCTGATCGTTGTTCCGCGGCAGCCTGTAGAAGTCCGGGCCGTAGTGGCTGGCGAATGCTTCCAGTCGATCCAGCGCGCCGGCCTCTTCAAAGACTTCGGCGTAGAAAGCCATGGCATTGCGGGCCGAGTAGATACCGGCGCAGCCGCAGTCGGATTCCTTGGCCGCTTTGGGGTGCGGGGCGGAGTCGGTGCCCAGAAAGAACTTTGGACTGCCGCTGGTGGCGACCTCGACCAGCGCCTGGCGATGCTGCTCGCGCTTGATCAGCGGCAGGCAGTAGTGATGCGGGCGCAGGCCGCCCTCGAACATGGCGTTGCGGTTGAGCAGCAGGTGATGGGCGGTGACGGTGGCGGCCAGGTTGGCCGGGCCCTCGCGCACGAAGTCGGCCGAGTCCTTGGTGGTGATGTGCTCCAGCACCATGGGCAGTTCGGGAAAGGCCTTCACCAGGCGACTGAGATGCCGCTCGATGAACACCGCCTCGCGGTCGAACACGTCGATGTCGGAGTCGGTGACCTCGCCGTGCATCAGCAGCGGCAGGCGAACGTCCTGCATCGCTTCCAGCACCGGCCAGACCCGGTCGATCACCCGCACCCCGCTGGCCGCGTTGGTGGTCGCTCCGGCCGGGTAGTACTTGACCGCGTAAACGTGCTGGCAGTCCGCCGCGCGGTGAATCTCGTCCGGCGTGGTCTGCTCGGTCAGGTACAGGGTCATCAGGGGCTGGAAACTCATGCCCTCGGGCACCGCGGCCAGGATGCGCTCGCGGTAGGCCAGGGCCTGATCCACGGTGGCCACCGGGGGCTTGAGGTTGGGCATGATGATGGCGCGGCCGAACTGGCGCGCGGTGTCCGGAACCACGCTGGCCAGCATGGCACCGTCGCGCACGTGCAGGTGCCAGTCGTCGGGGCGGGTGAGGGTGAGGGTGTGCAAGGCTAGTCCTTCGAGCAGCGAGAATCTATCCCGCCAGTTTATCAGCGCGGGCGGCCTGAACCATCTTGCCGGCCGCAGCGGTTAAGCTTGGGTTTGCCTGCATGCGAGGGATATCCAGAACATGAGCGATCAGCCGCAATTCGACCTGGTGCTGCTGGGCGCGACCGGATTCACCGGGCGCCTGGTGGCCGAGTACCTGCTTCAGCGCCACGCGGCCGGCGGCGAGTTCAAGTGGGCGCTGGCCGGGCGCAGCCGGGACAAGCTGGAAACGGTGCGCGACGAGCTGGGCGAGGTGGCGGCCGAGCTGCCCCTGCTGGTCGCCGACTCGCACGACCGCGCCTCGCTCGATGAGTTGGTCGCGCAAACCCGCGCCGTGTGTTCGACTGTCGGACCCTATGCCCTCTATGGCACGCAGCTGGTCGCGGCCTGTGCCGCCAGCGGCACCGACTACTGCGACCTGACCGGCGAGGTCCCGTGGATGCGCCAGATGCTGGACGCCCACGAGGAGGCCGCCATGGCCTCCGGCGCGCGCCTGGTGCACTGCTGCGGCTTTGATTCGATTCCCTCCGACCTGGGCGTGTGGTTCCTTCAGCATCACGCCCAGCGCCTGTTCGGCAAGCCGATGCCGAGAGTGCGGCTGGGGGTGCAGTCGCTCCGCGGCAAGATGAGCGGCGGCACGGCGGCCAGCATGCTCAACATCATCGAGTCCAGCCGCAGCGATCCCGAGATCGCGCGCATCGCGAAAAACCCTTACGCGTTGTGCCCGGAAGAATTCCGCAAGGGTCCGCGCCAGCCCTACGTCAAGGGCCCGAAGTTCGACGACGACCTCGACGCCTGGCTGGCGCCGTTCGTGATGGCGGCGATCAATACCCGCATCGTGCATCGCTCACACGCCCTGCAGGGCCGGCCCTGGGGCGAGGATTTCACCTACGAAGAAGCGATGATGACCGGCCGTGGCTTCAAGGGCCGGCGCCGGGCGATTGGCTGGTCGCTGGCCTTGGGCGGCTTTGCCTTGGGGGCAAGCCTGGGCCCGACCCGCAAGCTGATGCAGAAGCGCGTGCTGCCCAAGCCGGGCGAGGGGCCAAGTCCGGAGGAGCGCGAGCGCGGCCTGTTCAAGCTGCTGCTGGTCGGGCGCGACGACGACGGCCACGAAGTCCGCGTGCGGGTCTCCGGTGACCGCGACCCCGGCTACGGCTCGACGTCCAAGATGCTGGGCGAAGCGGCCTATACCCTGGCCACCGACCTGCCCGAAGGCTCACCACCCGGCGGCTTCTGGACGCCGTCGACGGCGATGGCCGAAAAGCTCATCCCGCGCCTGGTCGAGCATGC
>SL_3KL_010_SEDDRAFT_10001323_pt1 | contig 22363 bp, 17 predicted proteins | sample SodLakKL_010_SED_2_FD_10381 | JGI IMG/M metagenome (IMG submission 10381) | reverse complement strand
AAACTCCCCGATCCCGCCATGCTCTTCTTTATTTTGCTGGTGATTGTGTGGGTATTGTCGGCAATTCTCTCACCCTTCGATTTTGGGGAGGTTCATCCCAGAACGGGTGATGAATTGGTGGTAAATAATATGCTCACGGGAGAAAACCTTGCCAATTTTCTTGCCAACATGGTAAACACCTTTGTGTTGTTTGCCCCGCTGGGAATTGTGCTGGTAGCTATGCTGGGGGTGGGTGTGGCCGAGCATTCGGGCTGGATAGATGCCGGGCTAAAAAAACTTTTGGGCAAAACACCGCCATCTCTTCTTACCCCAATGTTGATTTTGATTGCCATTGTAAGCCACACTGCCGCTGATGCAGGTTATGTGTTGGTGATACCGCTCGGTGGGGTGATTTTTTATGCGGCCGGGAGGCATCCGCTTGCCGGGATTGCAGCAGCTTTTGCTGGTGTCAGTGGTGGGTTTTCAGCCAACTTCATACCCTCGGCCATCGATCCGCTTTTGATGAGTTTTACGCTTGAAGCGGCAAGAATTCTCGATCCGGAAATATCGCTGAACCCCATCAACAACTGGTACTTTACTTCTGCTTCGTGCTTACTGATTGTTTTTGTGGGATGGTATGTAACCGATAAAATTGTAGAACCCCGCCTGCAGGGTATTGAAGTAGATGGGGATAAAGACGAAATGCCCAAGATGGAAACGGTTACCCCCAAAGAGAGCCGTGCATTCTGGTACGGTCTGGGTGCAATGGTGCTGGGAATAATTGGGTTGATTGTCTGGGCTATTCCTGAAAACTCTGCCCTGCGAGGCCCCGACATGATGGACCCCGAAGTGCAGACTCTTGTTTCTTTCGAAGCACCTCTGATGCAGGCAATTGTACCGCTGATCTTTGTACTGTTGCTGATCCCCGGTGTGGTTTACGGATATGCCTCGGGCAGGTACAAAAGCTCAAAAGATATGATCGACAACATGACCAAGTCGATGGAGAGCATGGGCTACTACATTGTAATGGCCTTTTTCTGTGCACTCTTTATCGATGCTTTTAACCAGTCGAACATTGGATTGTTGGTGGCTCTGAAAGGTGCCCAAGGGTTGCAGGCTTTGGCCATGCCGGGTCAGGTAACTATTGTGGGCATTATTCTTTTAAGTGCGCTTGTCAATATTCTGGTGGGCTCGGCATCGGCAAAATGGGCGCTGATTGCCCCGATTTTTGTACCGATGCTGATGCAGCTTGGCATCTCTCCGGATTTAACCCAGGCTGCTTACCGCGTAGGGGATTCAGTGTCTAATATCATCACACCGTTGTTGCCGTACTTCCCGTTGGTGGTAGTGTTCTGCCAGCGATATGTGAAAAATACAGGCATCGGTACCCTGATATCCATGATGATACCGTACTCTATCATTTTCCTGATTACGTGGACAATATTCCTGCTGGTATACTGGGCTATCGGAATTCCGCTGAGTTTTGAGGCTTATTACGTATATCCGGCGCCTTGATAGGTTTTAGTTTTTTAGTCGTGAGTCTTGAGAAGTTAGGTTTTGATGTGATGGCGCAAACGTCCCGTTTGTGCCAAATGTTGGTTAACAGTTGACAAACTTGCCAACTGTTAACTTTCCTGAATAGACTTATTTACGGGAGGAATTATATGCAGCTTTCTCCCAGATATTCAAAAATTATCTCGCTTTCCGGGCAAACTGCTACTTTTTCCACCGTTTCTTCAATTCCCGGATAACATCATCAAGCGGGATTTCTTTTTCTGCAAGAAGCACGAGCAGGTGGTAAAGCAGGTCGGCAGATTCATAAATTACTTCTGAGCGGTCACTGTTTTTTGAGGCGATAATCGTTTCCACAGCTTCTTCACCCAGTTTTTGGACAATTTTGTCAATTCCCTCTTCAAACAGTTTTGTAGTATAGGAGCCGGCCGGCATTTCATTCCGACGGCTGATTAACAATCTTTCCAGATCGTATAAAAATTCAATTTCTTTTTTGGCCATTTTGTATTGGTCGTTGTTTACATTCTTACGCTGATGCCTTCGCGAGCCATCTCTTTTTTCAGATCAGCAATTTCAATTTCTCTGAAGTGGAAAATACTGGCAGCAAGTACGGCATCAGCATGTCCCTGCAGTACGGCATCACAGCAGTGTTGAATGGTTCCGGCACCACCGCTTGCTATGACGGGGATGGTTACAATGCTGTTAGCCTTATTTAGTAATTCAAGATCAAAACCGGCTTTTGTGCCATCTCGGTCCATACTGGTTAATAGAATTTCGCCGGCTCCCAGTTTCTCGGTTCCCATCATCCATTCAAGGGCATCGATACCTGTGGGTTCAGAGCCACCCTTTACATACACTTCCCAGGAATTTCCCTTGCGTTTGGCATCCACGGCAGCCACGATGGCCTGAGAGCCGAATGCATCCGAGGCGAGTGTCAATAGTTCAGGATTGCGAACAATCGAGCTGTTCAGCGATACTTTATCAGCTCCGGCTCTTAAAATATCTGCAATCTCATCAACGGATGTAATGCCACCGCCAACCGTAAAGGGTATGTTGATGTGTTTTGCAATGTCTTCAACAAGTTTCACCAGTGTCTTGCGTTTCTCCTTTGTAGCGGTGATGTCGAGAAATACCAGTTCATCGGCGCCTTCGGTGGTGTATCGCTGGGCCAGTTCAACAGGATCTCCGGCATCCCGGAGGCCGACAAAGTTCACCCCTTTTACGGTGCGGCCGTCTTTAATGTCGAGACATGGTATAATTCTTTTTGTAAGCATAGAAAAATGTTAAGCCTGAAAGATAACAGAATATTTTTTAAATATGGGAAGCTTTACAGAAGGAGTTTACGAATATTTTTATGAGTTAATTGCAAAAAAAAATCTTATTGGATAGGTGTCCGAACTTTTTGATGTGTATCAGGTAAAAAAGGGAAACCAAATTATCCGTATATGAAGAATCTAAAATCAAATAAATTACTGATGAATGTATTTACACCAATGACTATTGTATTAATTGTCCTGCTGATGTTCAACTCCTGTGATGACTCTGTAACAGGTACAGATGACCCGATTGCAGAACTCCCGAGGGAACTGACAGCAACTGAAAAAATGCTGATTGAAGCCGATCAGGCATTCAGTTACGAAATTTTCAGAAATACGGTGGCATTTGATGATGAGGAGAATGTGATTATTTCACCCCTCAGCATTTCCATGGCCCTGTCGATGGCAATGAATGGTGCCGAAGAAGAAACCTACGAGGAGATGAGAGACGTGCTGCATCTGCATGCGATGGGGAAGAAAGAGATCAATGAGGCATTTAAGTCACTGATCGAATTGCTGATAGAACTTGACCCGAAAGTTACCCTGCAAATTGCCAATTCTGTTTGGCATAGATTGAGCCTGCCTGTAAAAGAAGATTTCCTGGAACGTCTGACTGAATACTACGGTGCAAAAGTACAAGAACTCAATTTTGCTGACCCCGCATCGGTAGATATTATCAACGATTGGGTCAGGGAAAATACCGAAGGCCTCATTGAAACGATCATCGACGAAATTCCCGATGATATGGTGATGTACCTGATTAACGCACTCTATTTTAAAGGTGACTGGCTGCGGCCGTTTGACACCGACGACACCCGCCCCGGCGACTTCCGGCTTGAGGACGGCAGTTCTGTTCAGGTGGATATGATGCGCCAGGAAAGCCGTTTTGCCACCTATTTTTCGGATGAAGTCCAGATGATTGAACTTCCCTACGGAGACAGCCTCTTTTCCATGACCGTGCTGATGCCGAACGATCCCGAAATGCCAATCGACCGATTTGTTGAAGAGAGCCTTTCAGCGGAAAATTTGAACAACTGGCGGGCGAACCTTTCAGTGGGCTCCAGGGATGTAATTTTACAGCTTCCAAAATTTGAACTCGAATACGAAATTGAGTACAACGAGATCCTGAAAGCGATGGGGATGGAACTGGCTTTTGATGAATGGGAGGCGGACTTTACCGGCATTGCTGATGTTTCGCCTCAAAACCTGTTTATCAGTGAAGTGAAACACAAAACATTTATCCGGGTTGATGAGGAGGGAACCGAAGCGGCTGCCGTAACCAGTGTGGGAATTGGTATTACATCCATGCCGCCCTCCATCATCGTTGATCGTCCGTTTGCATTCATCATCCACGAGCGGGAAAGCGGCACCAACCTGTTTATGGGCAAGGTGAAAAATCCGTTATAATAGGATAATAGCCGCAGAATGATGGTAATGCCCGGAGTAAAACTTCTGTGTTAATCCGTGTTCCGCAGCTATTTTTCCTTATCTGGATAATGAATTCAAAATTGTAATGTCACTGTCACCGGTTTAACCCTGCCATCTCATCCAGCCGGATGTGCCCCTCGTAATACGCCTTGCCTACCACCACTCCAAATAGTTTGTGGCTCTGTAAAGTGACGAGATCATCCAGCCCGGCAACACCACCTGAGGCAATCCAATTGAGCTGCGGAAACCGTTTTTGCAAATCATTGTACATCTTCACATTCGGGCCGCTCAGCATGCCGTCACGCGAGATATCGGTGCTTAAAACAGTTTGCAAACCCACTTCAATCATCGGGTTAAGGAAATGCTCAACAGGCTCATCCGACGTTTCCAGCCAGCCGCCATAGGCCATTTTGCCGTCTTTCAGGTCTAACCCGAGAATCATCTTTTCGGGATATTGTTTTACTACTTCCATCCACTCGTTCGGTTTTTTTACGGCCATGGAGGAACAGATCACTCCGCTGAGGCCGGCATCAATCAGCAGCTGAATATCTTCTAAAGATCGAACACCGCCGCCGGTTTGTACAGAAAGGCCAAGTTCAGAAATAATATTTTTAATGATGGGGAGATTCTCAAATTGTCCACTCTTTGCTCCGTTCAGGTCTACGATGTGAATGTGAGAAAATCCGGCCGTCTTAAATTTCCGGGCTTCATCAAGCGGATTGTGATTGTAAATGGTTTTCTTTTCATAATCGCCTTTTTGCAGGCGCACAGCCTGGCCGTCAAGAAGGTCGATGGCGGGGATGATTTTCATAAATTTTCTTTGAGTTTTAAATACTTCGGTTAGATAAGGTGAGTTCACATTGGCATCCCTGTGGGCGATATAGAATCTTAAAATTTGACAACTAAACAAGTGAGGCTGTCCAAAGAGGGCGCTCAATAAGATTATTCAATTTCGATAAGGTCATGCCGGACTTTGATCCGGCATCTCCTGCTTTTATCAAAGAGAGGAGATCCCGTATCGGGTACGGGATGACGCCCTTTTTGGACAGCCTCAGACTCTTTCCCCAAATATTAAATCAATCCCACGAAGAATCCTCTTGGGAAACTTACATTCGAATAATGAATCCCCAAGATAAGATTTATTTCTGTTCGAAAGGAGGAAGTCTATAATGAGAAGACTGTGCGTGGCTATTTTATCATACTCAAAAAATTCTGCAGCAGGAGCGAGCCCACTTGTCCGGATTTTTCGGGGTGAAACTGCACCCCGATAAAATTATCTTTCGCCACAACGGCGGCAAAATCCTGAATGTAGTGGCAGGTGGCCAGGGTATAATCATTGGTTGGAGCGTAGTAGCCGTGCACATAATACAAAAACTGCTTATCGCCAATTCCGTTGATGATCGGATGCTCTTTCAGTGGCTTGAACTTGTTCCAGCCCATATGGGGAACCTTGGCCTTGGCCGAATCGAACTTTTTAAGCCGCCCGGGGATAATTCCAAGTGTGGTGGAATCGCCCTCTTCAGATGATTCGTATAAAAGCTGCATACCAAGACAGATTCCCAAAACCGGTTTTTTTGTATTTTTCAGCCAAACGTCCAGGTCTTTGCTGCGCAAATCGTCCATAGCGGCAGCAGCATGCCCAACACCGGGAAAAATAATGGCTTTGGCTTGTTCCAATTTCTGAATATCGTTGGAAATAAAATAATCGGCCCCGAGGCGGTTCAGTGCGTTGGAGACAGATGCAAGATTTCCGGCCTTATATTTGATGATGCCTATCATGGTTGGTTAGTAGTGAGAAAACGGAAGGAATATACGTCGTTCATTTTTTGAACTTCGTATCAGACGTTTGTTTACTCAAGAATCAAAATTATATCGTTCCTTTTGTTGAGGGAAGAATGCCCCTTGTTCGTTCATTACGGCTGACAGAAAAGCGCAGCGCTTTGGCAAAACCTTTAAAAATCGCCTCAATAACGTGGTGATCATTTTTACCGTCTGCATTAACATGCAAGGTGGCCCTGGCGTTCATTGCAAGCGAATAAAAAAAGTGCTCCAGCATTTCGGTCGGGAAATCACCCACGTACTCCCGTTTCAGGTCAACTTCCCACCTCAGGTACGGCCGGTCGGAGAGGTCGATAGATACGATTGCCTGTGTTTCATCCATCGGAAGAACAAAACCGTAGCGTTGAATGCCGGCTTTGTTGTCAGAAATGGCCTGGCGGATTGCCTGCCCCAGTACAATGGCGGTATCTTCGATGGTGTGATGTTCATCCACTTCCAGATCCCCGTTGCAAGTCAGTTCAAGATCAATCAAGCCGTGGCGCGCAATCTGATCGAGCATATGATCGAAAAAATTCAGCCCTGTTTGAATGGAGCTTTTCCCGGTACCGTCCAGATTCAGGCTGAGTGAAATGTTGGTCTCTTTTGTATTTCGTTTGATTGCAGTTTTCCGTTCCGGATACAGAATCAACCGGCTCAATTCTGTCCAGTCACCGGCTATGTTTACAATATTTTCGTCTGCCAGGAACAGAAAATTCTGATCCTTTTTGATAATACCTTCCGAATTTTCTTTTGGAAAGCGGCTGTTTTTGATGGCTTCATTTTCAATCAGTTGTTGTTGATCGGGGCTGAGTGCCTCCTCATCAAATGCAAGATCACAACCCGATTGCTGCAGATATTTGATTCCAAACAGGGCAGAAGGTGCGAGCAGGTTTTTAGTATCACCCCTCAGCGCTGATGTTTCAATAAATATTTTCATGATACAATCTCTTTTAAAGTTTTCAGGAACCGCGCATTTTCGTCGGGCATGCCGATGGTAACACGCAGGCAGTCTTCACAGTGAGGTTCATTTCCGCGATACCGGACAATGACTCCTTTTTCGGCAAGTTTGCGATAAACCTCTTTCGAATTTTTTATTTTAAACAACAGAAAATTGGCATCCGAAGGATAGACTTTTTCCACCGCATCGGCGTGAGAAAGCTGTTCAGCCACATAGTCTCTCTCGTCCAGAATTTTTTCAATGTTGAATTTCAAAAGCTCCATGTTATCAAATGCCTTCATGGCAACGTCTGCCGAAAGTTTGTTGATGTTGTAGGGTGCTTTCACTTTCAGCATAAACTGAATGATTTCGGGGCTGGAAATGGCGATACCCAGGCGAATTCCTGCAAGCCCAAACGATTTTGAAAACGTTTGAAGCACCACCAGGTTGGGATATTGCTGTACCAGTTGCGCTGACGATTCACGGCTGCTGAAATCAATATAGGCTTCATCAATCACTACAATTCCGGGAAATTTTGTTGCCAGTTTCAGCAGATCGGTTTGCTTCAAATCATTCGCGGTGGGGTTATTCGGCGAACAGAGAAAAAGAAGTGTAGTGCTCTCATCGGTCGAGGCCAAAATATCATCAACCCGAAGCTGAAATTTTTCGGTAAGAAGCACTTCTTTCACTCCAACATTATTGATATCTGCAGCTACCTTGTACATTCCGTATGTGGGGGGAGTTGTAATGATGGCATCCTTTCCGGGTTCGCAGAAAATCCGCATCAGCAGATCGATAGGTTCATCACTTCCCACACCGAGAAAAATGTTTTCAAAATCTACCTGGCGCCAGTCTGCAATTTTTTTTCTGAGCTGATCGTGTGCAGGCGTGGGGTAACGATGTAAATCCAGCGAATTTCGAACAACCGATCCGAGGCTGTTTTCGTTGGCATCGAGCAGCAGCCCTTTTTCAAAATCATCCCGGGCACTGCGGTAGGGTTTTAATTTTCTGATGTTCTCGCGAACAAGAGATTCAATATTAATGTCAGACATTTCAAGTTTTATTCAATGAAATTATAAATGGTTTGTGAGCTGAAAAACCTCACCGGAAACTTTTAGAGTTGGATTTTCATAATCCATCTTTGTGGAAAAAACTTTTTACTTTTTACCTGCCCTTTTCATCCAACTTTTTCAGCCGCAAACTGATGGCATTCCGGTGTGNATCCAGCCCTTCCAGTTTGGCAAGAGTTTGGACAGCAGGACCGAGATTTTTCAACCCATGTTTCGATATTTTTTGCATGGTAATAAATTTCTGAAAACTGGAGAGTGAAACCCCGCTGTACATCCGTGCATATCCGTAGGTAGGCAGGGTGTGATTGGTACCAGAGGCGTAATCGCCCATGCTTTCGGGAGTCCATGGCCCGATGAAGACGGATCCAGCATTCATCACTTCTTCAGCCAGTTCATCGGCATCTTTTGTGTTGATGATGAGATGCTCCGGCGCGTACCGGTTTGAAAAATCCATAGCTTGTTCGGTATCATCAACAATAAGAATAAAACTTTTTGATATGGCCTCGGCAGCAAACTCTCTGCGCGGTAGTTCATCAAGCTGAGATTTCAGGTGAAATTGAATGGCTTCAAGATCAGTATTGTGGGTAACCACCAGGATGGCCTGGCTGTCTGAGCCGTGCTCTGCCTGAGACAGAAGGTCAACAGCTACGAATTCGGGATCGGCGGTTTCGTCGGCAATTACCAGCACTTCTGATGGCCCGGCCGGCATATCGATAGAAACCATGGCATCGCTGTTTTGAACCATCATTTTTGCGGCAGTTACATACTGATTTCCCGGCCCGAAAATCTTATCCACTTTCGGCACAGTTTCAGTTCCAAATGCCATTGCTGCAATGGCCTGGGCTCCACCGGCTTTCAGGAGATACTTGATTCCAAGTTTTTGAGCCACGTAGATAACCGATTCAGGCAACTTTCCTTCTCTGTCAGGCGGTGTAGCCATCACCAGGGTTTTGCAGCCCGCAATCAGTGCAGGAACACCCAGCATCATTGCTGTGGAGGGCAGGGGTGCGGTTCCGCCCGGAATGTAGAGTCCAACTCGTTCAATTGGTTTGGCAATGCGGCTGCAAACCACGCCCGATTCGGTTTCCACATCTATGGGATGGGTAACCTGCTCCCGGTGAAATCGGAAAATGTTGCCCATGGCCCGGTCAATCGCTTCTTTTATTTGCGGATCCAGATTGATTTCTATCTCATCGGGGTTCATCAAACCCAGATCGGGATCAACACCGTCAAATTTTTTTGTCCAGGCACGAACTGCTCTGTCTCCGTTGGCTTTCACATCATCCAGAATGGGTCTGACCTCTTCGGATACTTTTGTAAAGTCCATTTTTGGACGCTTACACAGGGTCTCAGTGTCTTTTTTTGTAAGTGAATTATATGTGTGAATTTTCATATTGCATCATGTAAAAAAGCTGGGAGTGATGTGATATTGGTTTAATTAAAATACCAAATACACACTACTTTTTTTTCAAACAATCATACTTTCAATCGGGAGCATTACAATTCCGGTGGCTCCGGCTTCCTTCAGTTGCTCCATCACATCCCAGAATGTTTTTAACGGAATAACGGTGTGAATGGCCACCATCCCGTTGTCTGCCAGCGGCATTACAGTGGGACTTTTCAAAGATGGTATCATTTTCTTGATTTTCGGAACGGCTTCTTGCGGAGCGTTCATCATAATATAGCGGCTGTTGGCAGCTTTTTGGTAACCTTCAATCCGCTGCAGAATTTTTTCAATCAGCTCACTTTTTCCGTTGCTCAGCGGTTTGTTGGTTTTTACCAGTTGGGTTTCTGAGTCAAAAATATTTAACACTTCTTCCAGGCCGTTGGCTTTTAGTGTTCCACCGGTTGATACCAGGTCGCTGATGGCATCGGCAATTTCGAGACGAGGTGCGATTTCCACCGAACCGGAAAGGGTAATGATCTGCACATCGATATTTCGGGATTCAAAATAGCGGCCGGTAATACCGGGATAACTGGTGGCAATTCTTTTTCCTGCAAAATCTTCAGCGGTTTTCAATTTGTCTTCTTTCGGAGCCGCCAGAGATAGCCTGCAAACACCATAATTTAATCCGCGCAGGATGGTTACATCAGCCTGATCTTCTTCAACCACATTGGCACCTACAAATCCGAGATCGCAGACGCCGTCTTCAACATATTCGGGAATGTCGTCGTCGCGAATCAGGAGCAGTTCTACATCAAAATTGAGACATTTTACCAGAAGGCTCCGCTTGTAATCGTCAAATTCCAGGCCGATGCCTTCAAGCAGTTTCAGGGTTTTATCGGTAAGCCGTCCGCTTTTCTGAACGGCTATTCGTAAAGAGGTATTGGAATCGAGGGTTCTCATAGACATAAAAATTTAATAAATCATTGGGTTAAAAATAGTCGGCAATTCGGAGTGCGGGGGGGGGAACAATATTAATGCACACGATGCCAATGGCTGCCATGATGGAGCCGGTGATGAAGGGAGGTATGGAAGTAATTTCTAATCACTGACAAAAAGTTAGGGATTCTTGAGCCATTTAACCAATATTTTTTACATAAAACAAACAGGTGTGGAGAAATCATTCCAAAAAAAAACCCGGACCAAGTCCGGGTTTTATCAGGGGAACATGCTCTATGAATTATTCTGAGGCTACATTAATAGTTCCGACATTGGTTGTTTCCGGTGCATTTACTTCAACATCCGAAATAACAACCGGTATGTAGCCGTCAGTCCCCGGAGTTACGGAAATTTGATACATCCCAGAGGAGAGTCCGATTATTTGGAAGTCACCATCAGTGGCGGCTCGCGTCCCGGCTACTGTATCGGCACCAGCAATAGCGTAAACCCATGGCAGAGATTCCACTGGCTCAATCGTTCCCTCTATGGATCCGGCCTGTTCAAGCCAGGCAGTGCGGATAACCGGCTTCAGTAAAATCTGGCCTGAAGCACCGGCGTGGACGAGTGACCGTGATGCATCAAAATCGAGCAGTAGTGTATACATCTGGCCTCCGTCAATATCAGCATTAATCTGGAGTTTCAGTCCCGATTGTTGGGCACTGGGTGTAGTTAGTGAATGAGATTGTCCGTCTATGACCACTGAATTCTCATCTCCGAGAATCAGGCGCAACTGGTTGTACCGGCCGGGCTCCAGTTCTTCTTCACCCAGTATTTTGTACCGGCCGTTGGTAAGTTCAAGCAGATCCACAATCATGGGTTCTGTGTTGATGGTAATCCAACCACCATCATTGTCTTCAGCATCACTGTTTCGATGTATTCGTACCTCCTGAACATCAATATAAACAGCATCATAATTTGCAGGTGCATCAGTCAGCAGTACTCGCAGTGTCCCAAGATCTGTATCGCTCGATTGGTCACAACCCAGGAATACCAGGGTACTCGCGATGATAAAAAGTATGTACTTCAGTATTTTCATAGTCACTTTGGATTAATTGAATTTTTAATTTCTACAATATTTGTATCTGACTTCCTGTAAATTGTTCCGTTACAGTTTGCTTTACTATGGTAACGCAGCTTTAAGTCGATACGTTTTCTTAATGATTGAAATATTTTTTTATGTTGTTAACATTTTAAATGAATAAATGATGCAAACCATTGCCCAGCTTACTTATATCCCGCTCTACTCCGATCATCCAAAAGAGCAAGTGCAGGATTTAATTGAATTTGTTGCCCAGCACGATGTGGAAGTGGATGTAAATTATCTATCTACAAGTGTGAAAGGCGATACAGATGTTGTTTTTGATCTGATTCGTGACATTTACGATGAAATGACCCTGGAAACGAAAGCATTCCGGCTGCATGTAGAATTGCTGAGCCCAACGGATGAGTGATTCACACTCGTTGATTCGCTGCCAGTTGAAAGGAGATTCATTCCCATTGCTCAATTTCCAGGTATCCCAGCTCTCCGTTCGGCCTGGTAAATACAATCCGGTCGCTCAAAAAAACGGATTCAGAAACCTCCGCCAGCACACCCGATTCATGCACAATTCTTGCTGTAACAACAGCTCTTTTTTCGTCCAGCATTTCCAGTTCGGCCGGGAATGATTCTTTGTTGCGAAAAACAATATAAACCGGATTGTAATCTTCCGGCCATTCAGAAAAAACAAGCCTGATATCGGTGCCTCGCTCCATACTTTCCGTTCCATCCGGTGAGGAGTTTGCCCAGTTTTGATATTCTGCTTGTTCCAGTTCAATGGGATCTTGAATGGCCGCTTCTCTCGGGGAGGAGCAGGCTGCAAAAAATAATAATGAGGTAAAAAAAATAAAGATCGTTTTCATCTGTTAGCAAGGAACCTGAATGCGTTCAAAAAATGTTGCTCTTCAGTAATTGAACGCACCGGTGATTCAATTATGATTAAAAGTGAATGTACTGAAATTATGACGTTATAACTGCATCATGAAACGACAATACTATTTTTTGATTCTGCCTCTTTTACTGGCACTTTATGGTTGCGACACCAGCTCCACCAGTTTTACTGAAGCTTCTGAAGAGAAGCAGTTTGTCTGGAACGGATTGAACTTGTGGTATTTTTGGCAAAGCAGTGTGCCCGATCTGGCCGATGGCCGCTTTTCTGATGACGGCGAATACCACGATTTTCTGACCCGATATGATGATGAGGAGAATCTTTTTTATAGTTTACGGCACCCGCAGGATACATTTTCCTGGTTCATCGAAGATTATGAGAAACACGAAGAAGCCAGGCAGGGAATATCGAAATCGTTTGGTTTTCGGTATGGCATTGACCGGATTGCAGATGACTCGAATCTATTATTCGGATATGTGCAGTATGTTGTGCCCGATTCCCCGGCTGACCAAGCCGGACTGAAACGGGGCGATATTTTTAATCGGGTCAATGGAACACAGCTTACATTGAATAATTACAATTCACTCCTGCAGAATGATACGTACACCCTTACCCTGTCTGAAATTGAAAACGGCGGGTTTAATGAACGGATTGAAACAGACCCTTTCTCTTCAGTGGTGTTGCAGGAAAATCCAATCCATCCTGCCACGGGTATTATTCACACGAGCTCTGCAAAAGTGGGCTACCTGGTTTACAACGCCTTTCGCTTTAATTTTCATGAGGAGCTGAACGATGTGTTTGCCCAGTTCAAAAACGAGCAGGTGGATGAATTGGTTATCGACTTGCGCTACAACAGTGGCGGAACGCTTATTACGGCTGCAATGCTGGCCGGATTAATCTCCGGATTGAATGAAGAACCTACATTTGCCCGCCTTATCTACAATGAGAAACAATCAGAAAGGAATACATTATTCCCTGTATTCGATGCAGTGCCGGTTTATGACAATGAAGGCAATTTTGATGAGTGGATTAACATGAACCAACTAAATCTGGACCGGGTGTTTGTATTAACTGCAAACTGGACTGCCTCAGCCAGCGAAACTTTGATGAACGGCCTGGAGCCTTATATGGAGGTCATTCAAATAGGAAGCACAACACGGGGAAAGGATGAAGGCTCCATTACAGTTTACGACAGTCCGCCAAACTACAACAATCGAGACCAGGCCAATCCAAAGCATATGCGTGCCATGCAGCCCATCGTGTTCAAAATTTTCAATAGCCTGGATCAGGATTATCCATTTGGATTTACACCGCTGCAGGAAAATTCTCTGGTGGAATTTCAAAGTCCGTATCTTCAAAATATGCGCCCGCTCGGCGATCCCGATGAGCTGCTGCTTGCCAGGGCGCTTCAAATTATCACCGGTGTTGACCCGGTTGCAAAAGCTGTTGCTCCTGATTTCCATCCAGTTGGTGAGATGATCTTCGATTCGGGGCAAATGATACCGTTCAATGATGATGTGTACCTGCTTCCGGCAGAGGTTGAGGAGTATGGTTTGATGCGTGATTTGTATGATAATTGACTTGGTACAAGTGAGACACTTTGCACCAAGTCAAGCTGTTGAAAAGTAACTGAAACAGAAATGGTACCTCTGAAAAAATTGTGACAGGTTAAAACTAAAACCCGGGATAGAGGTCTTGAATTAACGAAAACGTCCAGACGCTGACAGGAGCTCCGCCATGAGGCGCTCACACGCTGTCAGGTCTTCTGATTCCTTTCCCAGATTGTAAAACACCCATCAGGGTGCACTTGGCCCCAAAATTACGGCGTTTAAAAACAGTCGGTTGGCTCCTCTCCAGTATCCTCTGAAATTTACATCTTCAGCAAATGCGATGATGCGACCTGAACCGATCCGCTCTTCATACAGGAAAACAGTGCCCGGCAGGCGCTCAAGATTTTCATCCCATAAGTGGCCAGAAATTCCAATATTTTCATCAGGGGTTACAATGACAGGTGCCCGCTGACCCGGACTCGGTGCTCCCTCCGGCGCACGGTACAGCCGGTTTGAATTGATCAGAAGCGGCAGGTCACCGTCATAACCCGACACCAACCACTCTTCCCGGTCCAGTTCGGCATGCACAAAAGCGCCGGGTGCGGTCACGCGCTGTTCATCTTTATTCTCTTCCTCATCATACCACGATTCAAGGCTGCCCAGCTCGAGAGTTTGCCGGGCAAATTCAGTTGCCGATCCGATTGTTACCAGTGTGCCGCCATCGCGTACCCAGCGCTGGATGCGTTCAACTCCAGAATCGCCAAGATATCTCTGCAGTTCGGAATGGTTCGGTGTTTCCGGAAAAATCAACACATCAAACCGCTCCAGGGGAGTTGAAGCAATATTTGTGGTGTTGATGATGGTGTGCGGGATTTCATACTCGCGGTCGAGCGTGTACCACGCCCAGCCAAACGAATATCCCGAAACCGGATAGTTGCCAAGCAATGCTATTTTCGGTTTGTCAATTCTGTTTCCTTCAACGGTTCCGAGTGGCGGATGGCCGGTGTCGGCGCGTCCGCTGTGAACGGCATCCACGGTCAAATCATATTTTTCAGCCAGGCGGCTCAGCACTTCGTGCACATATTTGCCCCTGCCGTCGGTTCGAACCACAAGAGTTCCGGAGCCATAGGTTTTTCCATCAATTTGGGTTGGTTTGTAGATGACATGTAAACGGATTCCTTTCTCACGCAGCGGAATTATTGTTGACAGAGCTGATGCCTGTTTGCCATCAATCAGGTAGGCGTATTCAGCAATTTCATCGGTCATACTCCCCGGATTGGTGACCGGTTCATTCAATATTTCGGCCTGAAGTGAACGCCCGTCGGCGGAACTGTATCCCTGCAAATTGAAAAGCAATGGCAGCGACCATGACGTAATATCGTAGAAACGCGGATTTTCTCCCCGTTCAACTCTTTCCCTGGCTTTTTCAAGAAACTCAGAAGGAATTTCTACAGACGGTTCAAGCAGGTTGCGGATGAATGCCATTCTGGGCTGTGCTGCTTCAATCAGGTAGGTGCCGGCCTCAAACGAATGAGATCCGATGCTGCTGCCGGTTCGGTCGGTCACGTTTTGAAGTGTGGAAGATTCTGTGATGCGCTGTACTTCAATTCCGTTTCTCATGAGTAGATTCACCGCTTCGGTAATAAGATTCGGATCTCCCCCCGGCTTGATGAGATAACGAACGGTGCCCTGGCTGCCATGTTCAATGGCGTCGGCATGAGCGTCATAATAATCCGAGAGCAGATCGCTTCTGCGTTCACTCGAAAGCCCGATCATTGCCCTGAATGCGGTGTACTGGTTAAATGCAGCATCTGCCAACGTGCGGACGGTGCCGTCGGAAAGTTCCCAGGCAAAACCACGGGAGGAACCCTGTTCATACAACATTCCCACAGCTCCCTGGTAGGTCATATACGAAGTAAAATAGGAGGGATAGAAATAGTTGAAAATTTCACGTTTGGTGTATTCAATATTTTCCCGGTCGAATGCCTCTGCATGGGCACGGCCATATTCTTCGAACCACCGGGTGGTATAATCGGGAAATAGCGGTGAAACCGGATCGGTGGGCGGGTCGAAATAAAACTCGCGCTCGGATCCCATTTCGTGGGCATCCACACCGGCTTGTGGCCGCCACTCCTGCAACAGGGCTGCGCGGTTTCTGGTTTCGGGATGGGTATGGGCGAACCAGTCGCGGTTCATATCAAAATAGTAGTGGCCGGTTCGGTATTTTAAGCCGTTCCAGGAGGTGAAATCGTTCGACCAGTCGGCCGGATCGGGATTGGCATTGCGCCCACGATGCTGATGATTGAACTGTGCAAACGTATCTCTCCCGTCGGAGTTGATGACGGGATCGGCAATAAGCAGTGTGTTGGCGAGTTCTTGCAGCGTTTCCGGATCGTTGCTGGTAGTGTAATGTTCGATGATTTTCAGTACACCTTCGGTTCCGGAGAGTTCAAACCCGTGAATGGACCCACCCAGGTAGAGTATAGCGGGCTGACTCTCAATAATTTCATCAGCTTCGCTCCGGGAGGTATGCCGCGGATCGTTCAGCCGCTGTGCATTTTCACGAATCTCATTCAGACGGTTATGATTTTCGGGTGAAGTAATAATTGCCGCTACCTGCAGGCGGTGGTCGAATGTGGTGCCGATTTCCTGCAGAGCTACCCTGTCTGAAGCCTCTTCCAGATAGTAGAGATAGTCCAGAACCTGGTGGCTCAGGGTGATGCGGTCGCCAATTTGGTGGCCAACCACTTCTTCGAATGTCTTAACCTGGCCAAATAATTGGATCGGAATCAGAAAAAACAGAACCAGAATAGTAACTAAATGATCTTTTGTTTTCATAATGAGCAAATGACGGTTAAATTTGTGAGCATTAATTCGGTAAAAATTGTTTGAAGCGCCGTTTTCGTCAATCGGGGTGAGTTTGCAAACTTCCGGCAGACATCATGGCGCGTAAAACATGAAAAATCCAATACTTTCAGCAAGCAAGTGCCGACAAGCAGATGATAATTTATTTTAAGCGCTTATGGCGATATATACAAATAACATTTAAATGCAATGACCGTTTCGAATTTGTATATTTAGAGCTTGTGAATTTTTAGTTTTTTTATCTATCCGAATGAAGAATATCCGTAATTTTTGCATCATTGCTCACATCGACCACGGCAAATCAACCCTGGCCGACCGACTGCTTGAACGAACCGGCACCATAAGCGAGAGAGAGATGCAGGCACAGGTTCTTGATGATATGGACCTGGAGCGCGAACGTGGAATTACCATTAAAAGTCATGCCATCCGAATGGATTATAAAAGGCCTGATGGGGAGATTTATACATACAACCTGATTGATACACCCGGCCACGTAGATTTTTCATACGAGGTGTCGCGTGCACTGAAAGCGTGCGAAGGAGCCCTTCTGGTTGTGGATGCCGCCCAGGGAATTGAGGCACAAACCATTTCAAACCTCTATCAGGCAATTGAACAAGATCTGGAGATCATTCCGGTTTTGAACAAAATTGATCTTCCGGGTGCCGATCCCGAAGGTATCGGCCAGCAAATTGTAGATCTGATCGGCTGCGAATTAGAGGATATTTTGCAGGTTTCCGGCAAAACGGGAGAGGGTGTAGAACAACTCTTGGAAGCAATTGTAAAGCGGATACCCGGTCCAAAACAGGATACAGATAAACCGCTGAAAGCCCTGATTTTTGATTCTATTTTTAATACCTACCGGGGTTCCATTGTTTATGTCCGGGTGATGGAAGGAGAGCTAAAAAAGAGTGACGGTATGCTTTTTATGGCTACCGGAAAAGAATATGATGCAGAAGAGATTGGCTATCTGAAATTGAAGCAGGAGCCAACGGATAAACTTTCGGCCGGTGATGTGGGATATGTGATTGGTAGCGTAAAATCGTTGCAGGATGCCAAGGTGGGGGATACGATTACCCATCAAAAAAGAAAAGCCGACAAACCGATTCCGGGATACAAGGATGTGAAACCGATGGTTTTCAGCGGTATGTTCCCGACACAATCCGAAGATTTTGAAGATCTTCGTTCGGCACTCGAAAAGCTTCAGCTCAATGATGCATCACTCACCTATCAGCCCGAAACATCCAAAGCGCTTGGTTTTGGGTTCAGAGCCGGATTTTTGGGTATGCTGCATATGGAGATTATTCAGGAACGCCTGGACCGTGAGTTTAACATCGACATTATCACCACTGTACCCAATGTGCGCTATGAGGTAGAAACCAGTGGAGGTGGACGCGTAAAAGTGGATAACCCCAGTGAAATGCCCGATGCCGGTAAAATTGAAACTGTCTGGGAGCCATATATCAGAGCCAGTATACTCACACCGGCCGACTATATCGGTCCCATTATGTCGCTCTGTCAGGATCGCAGGGGTGTATATGTAAATCAGCACTTTATGCAAAACAACCGGGTTGAAATTACCTACGAACTGCCCATGGCCGAAGTGGTATTCGATTTTTATGATAAACTGAAGAGCGGAACCCGTGGATATGCATCGCTCGATTATGAATTACTTGAATACCGAAAGGGAGATTTGGTACGTTTAGATATTTTACTGAATGGGGAACAAGTAGACGCACTTTCGAGTATTTCGCACAGAGATAAAGCTTATTATATTGGCCGGAAAATTTGTGCAAAGCTCAAGGAACTTATTCCTCGTCAACAGTTTGAAGTAATAGTGCAAGCGGCTATTGGTTCAAGAGTAATTGCCCGTGATACGGTTCGGGCATTGCGCAAAGATGTAACAGCCAAATGTTACGGAGGTGATATTACCCGTAAAAGAAAGCTGATTGAAAAACAAAAAGAAGGCAAAAAGCGAATGAAGCAAGTAGGCACAATTGAAGTGCCCCAGGAGGCGTTTCTTGCCGTATTATCTATGGACGAAGAGGATAAGTAAACAAATACCACGGTTATGATTATACGAAAACTATTTTTTCTGGCCCTGATGTCGTTGATATGGCTAAACGGTTATGCTCAGTTCGAAGATCCCGAAATTGTAAAAGTGGATTATTCCGAACGGACCCAATTTGAGCAGCGCTTTGCCCATATCAATTGGACAGGGCAGGGGCTTTACAATCCCACAACGATCGATCGAATTCCAACAATTGAACTGCGTTCCCGGTTGCAGGCGGTTTTTGGAGAACCCACGCAAACCATCAATGATCTCATCACCCAAAATAATTTCAGGCCGGGTAAAGCCATACAGTTTGAGTATTGGTTTGTTATAGATGATGAAATGCCGTTGATGATTCTGGACCTTGACGGGCCTTTTGAAGATGGCCTGGTTTATGTGGGTGCCAGCCGGTTTATCGACCTGATGCCCCAGGTAAAACGTACACTCAACCGGATGCTGATGGGAGATGAAGGTGAACCTGCCGAATTTTCTGATTATTTTTACAGTCCGGAACGCGATCAATGGTATCTTGTTCAGTATAAAGATGGCGAGTATTCTAACGAAATGATCAGCCAACCTTCCTTTAATTAACAGAATTATATACGTTGAAAAAGAAAAAAAAGCAGACAGGGAAACCATCAAAAAAGAGAAAAACCGAGGATAACAGTGCAAAACATTGGGCAAGGGAGTGGCTCGATGCACTGGTTTGGGCGGCCATTGCTGCCATTATTCTGCGAACGTTTTTCTTCGGGGCTTACCGAATTCCCACTCCAAGTATGGAAAAAACCCTGCTCACCGGCGACTTTCTGATTGTAACCAAACTGGCTTATGGCCCCCGGACACCGATGACCCTTTCGGTGCCGTTTACCGATATTTACACACCCGGTGTAAATTTGCCCTGGTTTAGGATTCCGGGTTATTCAGAAATCGAGCGGGATGATATTGTTGTTTTTAACTATCCGATCGATGTTGCGCCTGTATCGGTAAAAACCAATTATATAAAACGAGCTGTGGGTATTCCGGGAGACCAAATCAGTATTGAGGACAAAATTCTGTATATAAACGGAGAGGAAGCCTTGGAATACGAATCTCTGATGTTCAACCACCGGGTGCAGTCTCGCGAACGAATTCGCCTGAGCCCGACGAAAGTTCGGGAGGCGGGTGGCAACATCCTTCAGAGCAACAACAACAATTACATAATAAATATGACGCCGGTTCTGGCAGAGGAGATGGAGGACTGGCCCGAAATTGAAAATGTTGAAAAATTCGTACTTCCGGAAAATTACGATGGATTCAGCCGCAGGGGATTCAACTTTTCGAGGGGTTTTGCCAACCACGACCACATGGAAGAATTTACAGTTCCCTATGAAGGAATGGAGGTTGTGCTTTCATCCGACAACTGGCATATCTACCAGGATATTCTGGAACGGTACGAGCGAAACTCGGTTCAAAGAGATGGCGACCGATTTATTATTAATGGAGAAGAAACCAACCGCTACACCATCGGGCAGGATTATTATTTTATGATGGGAGACAACCGTGACGACAGTGAAGATAGCCGATACTGGGGGTTTGTACCCGACGATCATGTGATCGGGAAAGCGGGAATCATCTACTTCTCATGGGATGGCGAACGACTGCTGCCCCGCTTGGGAAGAATGTTTAATTTAATTCATTAGATTGGCCAACAAGAAGTACCGGGCTTCCCTTCGCTCAAATACTTTCTAAAAAAGGTACAGCACAAACAGCATGATTGTGCTATATAAGTAGCTGTTATTGAGCAGGGATACTCGTGGAAGTTTTTTCTACTCACTACTACTTTCGTACTCACTTTCGATAAACTCAATTCGTCCGGCAATTTCTTCCCACTTGTTCAGCAATTCCGGCAGTTCATTTTTGATGGATTCATACTCAAGAGAGATCTCTTTTACTTGTTCAGTATCATCATAAAAACCGGTGTCTGCCATCATCTCTTCAATTTCTGATTTTCTTGACTCATGATTTTCAATGGCCGATTCAAACTCATTCATCCGTTTTTTCAGAGGGTTGATTTTTTTCGACAGAGCGTTTCTTCTTTCCGCTTCAATGCGCCGTTGCTCCTTCCGGCTCACACCGTTTGATGTTGTCTGTTTTGATGAAGAATCGTTTTCTGCGGCCGCCGCTTCTTCGGCTTTTTTGTCGAGATAGTAGGAGACATTGCCGAGCCAGGTTTTGAGCCTGCCGGGCTGCACTTCGAGCGTTTTATTCACGATGGGATCGAGAAAATCGCGGTCGTGAGATACAATCATCAGTGTGCCTTCAAACTGCTGAAGTGCCTGCTGCAGAATATTTTTTGATTGCATGTCCAGATGGTTGGTGGGCTCATCAAAAATCAAAAAGTTACCGGGGTTTAGCAGCATTTTTGCCAGGGCCAGCCGGCTTTTTTCGCCGCCCGAGAGTACACTTACTTTCTTAAATACATCATCCCCGATAAACAGAAAACATCCCAGAATGGTGCGCAGCCGTGTTTCCGTTTCGCGGTCTCCGGCAAGCTGCATCTCTTCAAGTGCCGTATTTTTCGGGTTCAGCTCATCGGCCTGGTGCTGGGCAAAGTAACCGGGGGTCACGTTATATCCCTCCTCGCGGCTGCCCGATGTGATAGATTCATTGCCAGCCAAAATCCGGATCAGTGTGGATTTTCCGGCGCCGTTCGGGCCAACAACGGCAATTTTATCACCCCTCTCAATCTCATAATCAATTCCGTTAAATACCGTATTGTTGCCATACTTTTTTTCAACATTCTGAAGTTTCAGGACAATTTGGCCTGATCGCTGTGGCGGAGGAAATCGAAAAGAGATCTCCGAGTGATCTTCATCAATCTCGATTTTCTCCATTTTTTCCAGTTGCTTGATACGGCTCTGTACCTGTTTGGCCTTGGTGGCTTTATAGCGAAAACGGTCGATAAACTCCTGCGTCTGCTTGATCTCTTTCTGCTGATTTTCATACCGCTTTTTCAGCAGCTCAAGTTCTTCGGCCGATTTTTTTTCATAGAACGAAAAATTGCCGGCATAATCGTGCATATTGCCCTTTTGCAGGGCAAGGGTGCGTTTGGTTACCAGGTTCAGAAATGAACGGTCGTGTGATACGATGATAACCGCGCCTTCGTAGTTGATCAGAAAATTTTCGATCCACTGCAGCGATTCAATATCGAGGTGGTTGGTCGGTTCATCGAGCAGCAGGTACGATGGTTTTCTGAGCAGCAGTTTGGCCAGTGCAATTCTCATCAGCCATCCACCGCTGAATTCGGTGGTGGAACGGTCAAAATCCGATTCATGAAATCCCAGTCCTTTCAGAATCCGTTCAATATCGGCTTTGATGGAGTAAGCTCCGGCATGTTCAAGCTGATGCTGGAGGCTGCCAAACGTTTCGATCGCTTTGTTGTGTTCACTGCTGCCGGGCTCCAAATGTTCAATTTTTTTCTGGATGCGCTGCTGTTCATCCCTCATATTCAGCACATCACTAAATACCTGTTCCACTTCGGTGAAAACGGT
>SL_3KL_010_SEDDRAFT_10001322_pt1 | contig 22372 bp, 16 predicted proteins | sample SodLakKL_010_SED_2_FD_10381 | JGI IMG/M metagenome (IMG submission 10381) | reverse complement strand
CCATCCATGGCCGCACACGACCCCTGCGCAGGGCACCGGACCCGGCGCCTTGCCCGAATGCTATCGATTGATTCGCGAGCAAGCTCGCTCCCACCAGCAAGCCGACCACCAGTAAGCCGACCACCAATCGGCCGGCCACCCGTGAGCCGGCGAGACGTTGCCTCGGCGCCGGGAATCCCGTGTCAGCGCGCCGGCTCAACCGGAGCGCTGCGGGGCCTCCCCGGGATCGATGGAGTCCTCTTCGTCGGACTCGAACAGGCCCTCGAGTTCGTCGGCGATCTCCTGGTCCGTGTACACCTTGCCACCCTCCTCCTGGTGCCGGGCGTAGGCCTTTTCCAGCTCTTCGTCGTCATGCCGGCGGAAGTGCTCGATCGCTTGGTGTGCACGCTGACGCGACCAGCCGAACGCGGTCAGCAACTGTTCGCCCATCTCCAGGCTGGAAGCCAGCGTCTCGCGAACGACAACGTGGCACTCCAGATCCATCAGCCGCCAGGCGTGCTGGCGATTGCGCGCACGCACGTACAGCGGCACGTTCGGGAAATGCTTGCGCACATGCTCCGCCGTGCGTACCGAGGATTCGATATCGTCGATCGCCACCACGATGGCGCGCGCCTTGCCCGCGTTTGCAGCCTTGAGCAAGTCCACGCGCGATGGATCGCCATAGTAGATGCTGTGCCCATAGCGGCGGATGAAGTCGACCTGCATGGGATTCGAATCGAGAGCGGCGAACGGAATGTGCGCACTGTGCAGAAGGCGGCCCACCATCTGACCGAAGCGGCCGAAACCGCAGATGATGACGCCGGGCGCATCTTCCTCGACCTTGTCGTAGGCGCGCTGCTCGCCGGCATCACGTTCCAGCCAGGGCTCGAGCACACGCCGATTGAGGAGAATGGTGAAGGGTGTCGCCGCCATCGTCAGGGTAACTACCGCGACCAGCACGTCGGCGGCCAGGCGATCCATGACGCCGTAGAGGGCTGCCATGGAGAACAGCACGAAGGCGAGCTCGCCACCCTGCGGCATGACGGCCGACAGTGAGCGCGCGGAGTACGGGGTCATGCCCCACAACCGGGCCACGCCGTAGAGGATCACGAGCTTGAGGCCGAGCACGCCCAGCGTCGCGCCAACGATGGTACCCGGCATGTCGGCAAGCAGGCGCAGGTCCGCTGACATGCCGACGGCGATGAAGAACAGGCCCAGAAGCAGCCCCTTGAACGGTTCGATGCTGACATGGACCTCATGACGGTACTCGGAGTCAGCCAGCAGCACGCCGGCCAGGAATGCGCCCAGCGCCATCGGCAGACCGGACTCCTCGACAATGATCGATGTGCCGAGGACGACCAGCAGCGCCGTGGCGGTGAATGTCTCCTTCGCACCGGTACGGGCCACAAAACGAAAGACCGGCCGCAGCAGATAATGCCCGCCCACGATGATGGCAACCAGGACGGCAACGGTCTGCAGTGCGGACAAGGCGATTTCGCCCGCCGACATCTCGGCCTCACCGCCCAGCAGTGGAATCGAGGCGAGCAGCGGCAGCAGGGCGATGTACTTGAACAGCAGCATCGCGAAGGCGCCACGGCCATGGGGCGTGGACAGTTCGTTGCGCTCGGCGAGCGCCTGCATGGCGAAGGCCGTGGATGAGAACGCCAGGCCGAGGCCGATGACCAGGGCCGCCTGCCAGGACAGGCCGAAGATCCACCAGGCGAGTACACCGATGGGAATGGCCGCGGCGGTCACGCCGACCATGCCGAGACCGAAGATGCTGCGGCGCATGACCCACAGTCGATGCGGCGCGAGTTCGAGGCCGACCAGGAACAGCAGCAGGATGACGCCGATCTTGGCGAACTCGAGAATTGCATCGACGTCATCGACCAATCCGAGCACCGAGGGCCCGATGATCACGCCGGCGGCGAGGTAGCCGAGCACAGCCCCGAAACCGAGCTTGCGAAAGAGCGGCACGGCAATCACGGCGGCCACCAGAAAGATCGCCGCCTGGTAGAGCATGGTCATCCCTGTGTCCCCCGCTTCGATTCTTGTTGTATTCGCCCGCAGGACCCCACTCGGTCTTCGGATCGATGCGACAGGGCTGCGGCCGAGGCATTCCTCGTGGCGGCGATGTTACGTCAGCAGGGTGATGGCGGGAACCGTCGAGGCGACGCTGTCCGCAAGGCGGTTCCGATCAATGGTGAAAACAGACTCTCGCAGAGTCGCGGAGCGCGCAGAGACAGTGCTTTTCTTCTCCGCGAGCCCTGCGGCTCTGCGAGATCCAATCCAGCGTGGAATATGGCGACGCGAGCATGGATTGCTGCGCGGGTTCGCAATGACGCTTTCCCCCATTGCCGCTACCGATGCTCGCTCAGCGCCGCCACCAGTGCCGCCAGAAGCGATAGTCCCCACGGCGCTGATCGCGGTACATCTGGCGTGCGCGCACGCGGAACAGGCGCAGCAGACGCCGGGCCCAGGCGAACTCGAGGGCGAGGATGGCGAGGCCGAGGGGAATGACCACGATCGCTGGGCCGGGTGTGACCATCATGATCACACCCACCAACACGACGCTGACCCCGACAGCCGCGATGACGATGCGCCGGGCGACCCGGAAACTGCCATGGGCCAGACGCAGAATGGCGCCGGCCACGCGCAGCAGTATGCGGTCGCGCCGCCGTGACGACGGCACCAGGCCCCGACTACCGCCCTGCTGTCGATCGGTCATGATGACTGCCGCGGAAAATCCCTGTTTCCAGAGCTGGAAACCAGCGGTGGTTCAACCCCGCTGGATGCGTCCGGCCGTGCGCAGGCGCAGCGCGTTGAGGCGGATGAAGCCCTCGGCATCCTGCTGGTTGTAGGCACCGCGATCATCCTCAAAGCTGGCGACGGCCGCGTCGAACAGGCTGTTGTGCTCCGAGCGCCGGCCGCTCACCGTGACACTGCCCTTGTACAGCTTCAGTCGCACCACTCCGCTCACGCCGATCTGCGAGCGATCGATCAGCGCCTGCAGCATCTCGCGCTCGGGGCTCCACCAGTAGCCGTTGTAGACGAGCTCGGCGTAGCGCGGCATCAGTTCGTCCTTGAGATGCGCCGCTTCGCGATCGAGGGTGATCGACTCGATGCCGCGGTGCGCCTTGAGCAGGATCGTGCCGCCGGGCGTCTCGTAGCAGCCGCGCGATTTCATGCCCACGTAGCGGTTCTCGACGATATCGAGGCGGCCGATGCCGTGACGGCCGCCCAGGGTATTCAGGCGGGACAGCAGATCGGCGGGGCCGAGCCGCTCGCCATCGATGGCCACCGGATCACCATTGGCGAACTCGATCTCGATGATCTGCGGCTCGTCGGGTGCCTTTTCCGGTGCCACCGACCACAGCCACATATCCTCCTCGGCCTCGGCATCCGGGTCCTCCAGGACGCCGCCCTCGTAGGAGATGTGCAGCAGGTTCGCATCCATCGAATAGGGCGAACCCCCGTCCTTCTTCTTCTCGATCGGGATGCCGTGCTCCTCGGCATACGCGAGCAGACGCTCGCGCGAGTTGAGATCCCACTCGCGCCATGGGGCGATCACGCGAATGTCGGGCGCCAGGGCATAGGCGCCGAGCTCGAACCGGACCTGGTCATTGCCCTTGCCGGTCGCGCCATGCGCGATGGCATCAGCACCGGTCTCGCGGGCGATCTCGACCAGCCGGCGCGCGATCAGCGGCCGCGCGATCGACGTCCCGAGCAGGTATTCGCCCTCGTAGACCGTGTTCGCGCGGAACATGGGAAAGACGTAGTCGCGGGCGAAGGTCTCGCGCAGGTCCTCGACATGGATCTCGCGTACACCGAGCTGCTCGGCCTTCGCGCGGGCCGGTTCGACTTCCTCGCCCTGGCCGAGATCGGCGGTGAACGTCACCACCTCGCAACCGTAGACATCCTCCAGCCACTTGAGGATCACGGAGGTGTCGAGACCTCCCGAATAGGCGAGTACCGCCTTGCGCACGCCGGTCATACTCTCTGCTCCCGAAATCTGCTTGCCTCCCGGCACGGCGTGCCGGGGTCGCGATTGTACCCGACTTGACCGGCAGCCGGGCGCAGGCGCCGCCCGCGCAAGTGGAATGGCCGCGGCCCATCGTGGCACAATCCGGGCGATTTCCGGGGTACCCCACCCCGCATTCACGGTATCGGGACGCAGGCGCCGAACCCGGCCCCGCCCCGCAACACCCGGCCGGTCGCGCCGGGCCCGCCGCGCCAGGAGTACACCCATGACCGAGCCGAAAGATCCCGATCCGCAGGAAACCCAGGAATGGCTGGATTCGCTCGACACCCTGATCGAGGCGGACGGCCCCGATCGCGCGCACTATGTTGTCGAGCGGCTGATCGATGAATCCCGCCGCTCGGGCATCAACATCCCCTTTTCCCCGGAGACGGGCTACGTCAATACCATTCCCGCGCATCTGGAAGAACCCAGCCCGGGCGACCACGACCTGGAATGGAAGATTCGCTCCTACATCCGCTGGAATGCGACCGCCATGGTGGTGCGCGCCAACAACGCGAACTCCACGCTCGGCGGCCACATTGCGAGCTTCGCCTCGGCCGCAACGCTCTACGACGTCGGCTTCAATCACTTCTTCCGCGCGCCCACCGCCGAGCATGGCGGTGACCTGGTCTTCATCCAGGGGCATTCCGCGCCCGGCATCTACGCCCGCGCCTTTCTCGAGGGCCGTCTGACGAAGGCGCAGATGAACAACTTCCGCCAGGAGGTCGACGGCGACGGGCTGTCGAGCTACCCGCACCCGTGGCTGATGCCCGACTTCTGGCAGTTCCCGACCGTGTCGATGGGGCTTGCCCCGATGATGGGCATCTACCAGGCGCGGTTCATGAAGTACATGCAGGATCGCGAACTCGCGGCCGCCCGCGATCGCAAGGTCTGGGTGTTCATGGGGGACGGCGAGGTCGACGAACCCGAATCCCTCGGCGCGATCTCGCTGGCCGGGCGCGAGAAGCTCGACAACCTCGTCTATGTCGTCAACTGCAACCTGCAGCGCCTCGACGGCCCCGTGCGCGGCAACGGCAAGATCATCCAGGAACTCGAGGCGATGTTCCGTGGCGCGGGCTGGAACGTCATCAAGGTGATCTGGGGTTCGTACTGGGATCCGCTGCTGGCCAAGGACAAGGACGGCCTGTTGCGCCAGCGCATGGACGAGGCCGTGGATGGCGACTACCAGACCTACAAGTCGAAGGATGGCGCCTACGTGCGCGAGAACTTCTTCGGCAAGTACCCCGAACTCAAGGCCATGGTCTCGAACATGTCGGACGAGGACGTCTGGCGCCTCAACCGTGGCGGCCACGATCCGCACAAGGTCTATGCCGCCTATCACGCGGCCACCCACCACAAGGGCCAGCCCACGGTCATCCTGGCCAAGACCGTGAAGGGCTACGGCATGGGCGAGGCCGGCGAGGGCGAGATGACCGCCCACCAGCAGAAGAAGATGGATGCGGAACAGATGAAGAAGTTCCGCGACCGCTTCCGCATCCCGATTTCCGACGAAGCCGCGGAGAACGCCGAATACTTCCACCCCGGCGATGACTCGGAAGAGATGCAGTATCTGCGCGAGCGGCGCAAGGCGCTCGGCGGCTACCTGCCCCAGCGCAAGACGCTGGCCGCTCCGCTGAAGGTGCCGACACTCGACATCTTCCAGGGCATGCTCGAGTCCAGCGGCGAGCGCGAGATGTCCACNACCATGGGCTTCGTGCGCATGCTNACGCTGCTCACACGCGACAAGAAGATCGGGCCCAACATCGTGCCCATCGTGCCCGACGAGGCCCGCACCTTCGGCATGGACGGCATGTTCCGCCAGATCGGCATCTACTCGCCGGTCGGCCAGCTCTACACGCCGGAAGACGCCGGCTCGATCATGTACTACCGCGAGGACAAGAAGGGCCAGATCCTCGAGGAGGGCATCTGCGAGGCGGGCGGTTACTGCGACTGGCTGGCCGCCGCCACCGCCTATTCGACGCACGGGGTCAACATGATCCCGTTCTACATTTACTACTCGATGTTCGGCTACCAGCGCATCGGCGACTTCATCTGGGCCGGCGCCGACCAGCAGGCGCGCGGGTTCCTGCTCGGCGGCACCGCGGGGCGCACGACCCTGAATGGCGAAGGCCTGCAGCACCAGGATGGCCACAGCCACCTGCTGATGTCGGTGATCCCGAACTGCAGGGCGTACGATCCCGCCTTCAACTACGAACTCGCCGTGATCATCCAGGACGGCCTGCGCCGGATGTACCAGGAGCAGGAGAATGTCTTCTACTACATCACGGTGATGAACGAGAACTACCAGCACCCCGCCATGCCGAAGGGTGCCGAGGAAGGCATACGCCGCGGCATGTATCAGCTCGACGAGGTCAAGCCGAAGAAGCGCGGCAAGCATCCGCGCGTCCAGCTCATGGGCTCCGGCACCATTCTGCGCGAGGTCATCGCCGCCGCCGACATGCTGCGCGACGACTGGGGCGTGGCCAGTGACATCTGGTCGGTGACCAGCTTTACCGAGCTGCGCCGCGAGTGCCTCGATGCCGAGCGCTGGAACATGCTGCACCCCAAGAGCAAACCGCGCACGAGCTGGGTGCACGACTGCCTGTCAAAGCAGGCCGACGGACCCGTGATCGCCGCCACGGACTACATGAAAACCGTACCCGACCAGATCATGCCCTTCGTACCACGGACGTTCCGCACGCTGGGCACCGACGGCTTCGGGCGCAGCGATACCCGCGAGAAGCTGCGTGACTTCTTCGAGGTCGATCGCCGCTGGATCGTGCTGGCCACGATCACGGCACTGGCCGATGAGGGCACGGTCGAGCGCAGCCGGATTGGGGAAGTCCTGAAGAAATACGGCATCAACCCAGCGAAACCCAACCCGCTGACCGCCTGATCCGGGAGATCATCACCGATGGCTGAAACAAGAGACGTACCGGTACCGGACATCGGCGATTTCGACAGCGTCGAGGTCATCGAGGTCCTGATCTCCGCGGGCGACACCATTGCGGCCGAGGACTCCCTGATCACGCTGGAGTCCGACAAGGCCAGCATGGAAATCCCCGCACCCTTCGGCGGAACCGTGAAGGAGGTGCGGGTCAAGGTCGGCGACTCCGTCTCCGAGGGCGACACGATCTGTACGGTCGAAGCGGCTGACGAAACGGGCGGCAAAGAGGAATCCAGCGCAGACGACTCTGCGGCTGCGGACGCAACTGGCGACGACAGCGAGGACTCGACCCACAGTACTGCGGACGACGGCGCCGAAGAGCCGACGGGCGCCTCGGCATCAGCCGTCGACGAGAGTGACACGCAGCCCCCACCGAAGGGATCCACCCTGCCGGAAGAGGATGCCGCGAAGCCCGGCATCGGTCCGCGGCCCTCGCCCACTGCCACCCTCGACGCCGAACGCCAGCGCAAGGCGCATGCCTCGCCCGCCGTACGCCGGTTCGCGCGCGAGCTCGGCGTCGACCTGCTGCAGGTCACCGGCAGCGGGCGCAAGGGGCGGATCCTGCGCGACGACGTGACCGCCTGGGTCAAGCGGACGCTGTCCGCGCCGGCCGGCGCCGGCGCGGGTCTCGGCGTGGCGCCGATGCCCGAGATCGACTTCAGCGAGTTCGGCGACATCGAGACGAAACCGCTGTCGAAGATCAATCGCCTCACCGGGCAGAATCTGCATCGCAACTGGGTGACCATTCCGCACGTCACGCAGTTCGACCGTGCGGACATCACCGAGCTGGAGAGTTTCCGCAAGCAGCTCAACGAGGAGCAGAAGGACAAGGGCACGAAAGTGACGCTGGTGTCGTTCCTGCTCAAGGCCTGCGTATCGGCGCTGCGCGAATTCCCGCGCTTCAACAGCTCACTCGATCCCTCCGGCGAGCATCTCGTGTTCAAGAAGTATTTCCACATCGGTGTGGCGGTGGACACGGCCGACGGGCTGGTGGTGCCGGTGATCCGCGACGTCGACCGCAAGAGCCTGACCGACCTGGCCACGGAACTGATGGAAGTCAGCCAGGCCGCGCGCGACAAGAAGCTCTCGCCGAAACAGATGAAGGGCGGTTGCATGTCGATCTCCAGCCTCGGCGGCGTCGGCGGCACGGCGTTCACGCCGATCGTCAACGCGCCGGAAGTCGCGATCCTCGGCGTCTCGCGGGCGAGCATGGAGCCGGTGTACAGCAATGGCGAGTTCGTGCCGCGGCTGATGCTGCCGCTGTCGCTGTCCTACGACCACCGCGTCATCGACGGCGCCGATGCGGCGCGCTTCACGACCTTCCTCGGCCGGCTGCTGTCCGATACGCGCCGGATGCTGCTTTAAGTGTTGTCGGGTGCAGCTATGAATCTCTCGCCAAGCCGCAAAGCACGCCAAGAAAAACATCCCCTGCTTGGCGTTCTTGGCGGCTTGGCGAGAGTATTTCTGCAACGCGCCCCGAAAACGCCACTCGTCGAGATTTCGCGACGTCGCGGAAACCACCATGACTGTTTTCCATCTTCGCTGCGAGCCCTGCGCCTCTGCGAGATTCCACCACCAACCCTGAACGGCCCGCAAACTGCGTGAGTACAAAGACATGAGCCAGACCAAGGACATCCCTGTACCGGACATCGGTGACTTCGACAGCGTTGAGGTGATCGAGGTGCTGGTGAAACCGGGTGACACGATCGAAGCGGAGGACTCGCTGATCACGCTGGAGTCCGACAAGGCCAGCATGGAGATTCCGGCGCCGGAGGGCGGCACCGTGAAGGAAGTGCGCGTCAAGGTCGGGGACTCCGTTGCGCAGGGCGATACGATCCTCACGCTGGAGCCGGCCGCCGCGGGAGACGCGGATGCGGGCTCCGCGGCCGACGCCGACGAAGCGCCCGCGGCCGATGCAGCCTCCAAACAGACGGCAGCGGAAAGTAACGCCGCACCCGCGAAAGCGGATAAGTCGGCCGCCTCTGCAAAGGCCGCGCCCACGAACACGGACCGCAACTGCCAGCTGCTCGTACTGGGCGCCGGCCCGGGTGGCTACACGGCCGCCTTCCGCGCCGCCGACCTCGGGCTCGACGTGATCCTGGTCGAGCGCTACCCGACGCTCGGCGGCGTGTGCCTGAACGTCGGCTGCATCCCGTCCAAGGCCTTGCTGCACACGGCCGAGGTCATCACCGGCGCCGAACACATGGCCGAGCATGGCGTCGTCTTCGGCAAGCCGAAGATCGATGTCGACAAGCTGCGCACCTGGAAGGACGGCGTGGTCGGCAAGCTGACCGACGGACTCGCCGGCATGGCGAAGAAGCGCGGCGTCACTGTCATCCAGGGCACCGGCAGCTTCACCTCGCCCCACTCGGTCAGTGTCGATGGCGAGGACGGCGAGACCACGATCGGCTTCGAACGCGCCATCATTGCCGCCGGTTCGCAATCGGTGAAAATCCCCGGACTGCCGTGGGACGATCCGCGCGTGATGACCTCCACGGGCGCGCTGGAACTCGCCGATATCCCGAAGCGCCTGCTGGTCATTGGCGGCGGCATCATCGGCCTGGAAATGGCGTGCGTATACGATGCACTCGGTTCGAAGGTGACGGTGGTCGAGCTCGCCGATGGTCTGATGCCGGGCACGGATCGCGACCTCGTGAAGATCTTCGAGAAACGCATCCGCGGGCGGTACGAGAACATCTACACGCAGGCGAAGGTGACGCAGGCAGAGGCCCAGAAGAAGGGCATCAAGGTCCATTTCGAAGGCGAGGATGCCCCTGCGAGCGACACGTTCGACCGGGTTCTGGTCGCCGTCGGCCGTACACCCAACGGCCACGCCATCGATGCGGCCGCCGCCGGTGTCGAAGTCGACGAGCGCGGTTTCATCGCCGCGGACCAGCATCTGCGCACCAACGTGGAACACATCCACGCGATCGGCGACATCATCGGGCAGCCCATGCTGGCGCACAAGGCGACGCACGAAGGCAAGGTGGCGGCGGAAGTCTGCGCGGGCGAGAAGTCCGCATTCGATGCCCGCACCATCCCCAACGTGGCCTACACCGATCCGGAAATCGCCTGGATGGGCCTGACCGAGACCGACGCCCGCGCACAGGGCATCGAATACGAGAAGGCGAGCTTCCCCTGGCAGGCCTCGGGCCGCGCGCTGGGCATGGGGCGCGAGGACGGCGTGACGAAGCTGCTCTATGATCCGCAGACACACCGCATCCTCGGTGCGGGCATTGTCGGGGCGCACGCGGGCGACCTCATCGCCGAGGCCACGCTGGCACTGGAGATGGATGCCGAGCTGCAGGATGTCGCGCTGACCATCCACCCTCATCCAACGCTGTCGGAGAGCGTGGCCTTCGCCGCGGAGATCGGTGACGGCACGATCACCGATCTGTACATGCCCAAGCGCAAGTCGCGCGGCTAGCAGGCCGCCTGGACGGCACGGGCCAAAGCGGGACGGGCCGAAGCGGGCACGCAAGTGGCTTGATTCGCGTAACGTACAGCGCGCCACGGGACCCTCAACGGCGCACACCGCGCTGCGTTACCCTGTAAAATCGAAGACCTCGGCCAGGATGCGCCTGGCCAGGATGATGGACGCCCAGGGAACCGTATGGACCGCGATCGCGCATCAACGGCGCAGCACGAATCGGCGCAGCCACCCGCGGGTCCGGGGCATGAGAAAGTCAGCCCCGGTATCCGTTCCGCGATCCGGGAGTACTTCGCCATGCTCGAGGCCGAGCTGCGCGGGCGGGCGGGCCAATCCGATCGCCGCCACTGGCAGGCCGGCACGGGTGCGGACCAGGTCGCGCGTGAGCGCCACCACCAGCACATCAGCAGCACACTGCTGGATCAGGGCCTGCCCTACGCGGTCGCGCGCCCGCCGCTGCCCGGAGCTCCCGGCCAGTTGCGGCGCGCGGTCGGCGAATACCTGCGCAATCATCCGGAAATCTTCATCTGGATGGAGTCGGCGGTGTTCCGCCCGGAGCCGGGGCACGACTTCAGCCGGGTCCATCTGCTGGATCGCCTGGTCGACCGGCCGCCATCGCCTACTGCCCCGCTGCCGCCGGCCGGCAGCAGCGACGTGCCGCTGCTCGGCGCCGATTTCCTTGCGGGTGAGCAGCGCAACCGCTCCCTGGCTCGTGCCGGCGAAGCGTTCGTGCTCGAGTTCGAACGCCAGCGCCTGCGGGCAGAGGGGCTGCACAAGTACGCCGCCAGCATCGAGGATGCGGCGGAGGAGCAGGGCGACATTGCCGGCTACGATATCCAGACCTGGGACGCGGACGGTGAAGCCATGTTCATCCGCGTCAAGACCACGCGTTTCGGCCGCGAGACCCCCTTCTATCTGTCCGCGAACGAGCTCAGCGTCGCTGCCGCTCACGATCATCGCTACTGGATCTATCGCGTCTTCGACTTCCACCAGCGCCCACGTCTGTACCGGATCCGGGGGCCCATCGACCGCCAGTGCCAGCTCGCGGCCTCCGAATACCGCGCGGCGCCACTATAACGGCTCGTCACAACACTCGATCGGCTCGTCAGCACCGGGTGACGGCTCCCGGATCATCACCGTAATACCCGGGTGCGCTACCTGATCCATTGCCATGAGGGCGCCCGGCACGTCATCCAGCGTGAGGCGCTGACGCAGCAGGCGGCCCGGTTCAAGGCGCCCGGCAGCGATCAGATCGAACAACGCAGGAAAACGGTGGGCCGCCATCCCGTGCGTGCCGAGGATTTCGAGCTCACGGCCGATCACGGCGGCCATGGGCAGCGGCGGTTCGGCATCCTCCCCGGCGAGCAGGCCGGCCTGCACATGCCGGCCCTGAATACGCAGGCAGCGCAGCGACTGCGCGCTGGTGATGCGGTGCCCCAAGGCATCGATCGAGACATGCGCGCCCCCGGTGCGCTCGCGGATCGCGGCGGCAACATCGCCCTGCGTGCGGGCATCCAGCACCACGCTCGCACCCAGATCCCGGGCAAGAGCCCGTGCCTCAGGGTCGATGTCGACCGCGACAATCCCGGCCGCACCCGCGGCCCGCCCGATCATGATGGCGCTGAGGCCGAGGCCGCCGCAGCCGTGCACTGCAAGCCATTCCCCGGCCTGCAGGCGGCCACGCTCGATCACCGCGCGAAAAGCCGTCGTGAACCGGCACCCGAGGCTCGCCGCGGTTGCGAAGTCGATGCTGTCCGGCAGCGCCACGAGATTCGTGTCCGCGCGCGGGATGGCGACATAGTCGGCGAAAGCGCCCCAGTCACTGAAGCCCGGCTGACGCTGGTTACCGCAGACCTGGTGCTGCCCCTGCCGGCAGACGGGACATGTACCGCAACCCAGCACGAACGGGGCGGTCACGCGATCCCCGGGGTGCCAGCGCGTGCAACCGGCACCAACGTCCACGATGACCCCGGCCAGCTCATGCCCCGGCACATGCGGCAGGCTGATGTCGGGGTCATGCCCCAGCCAGCCGTGCCAGTCGCTGCGGCACAGGCCGTTGGCATGCACGGCGACCACCACGCCATCGGCCGGACACGCGGGATCGTCCACGGTTTCCACGGACACCGGACCGCCGAACTCCCGGTACATCACAGCGCGCATTGCCTCTCCACACCACGAGTGTCGGTACAAGATGCCCGCGCCACGGACGCAGTGCAATGCCGGGCTGCGCCGGTGCCTGCCCGCCCCATGCCCAGCGCTGTTCCGTGGCAAGCGCGCATTGTCCGCGGGGCGCAAACCTGAAATGCTCCGCGCTATTCATGAAAGGCCGCGGACACCCGTGCATGAGCGGTTTCGCCCTCCTCACCGATCCCGACATCGAGCGCCTGTTCGCCAGCGCCGACGAACTGCTGGAGAACGTCGGCCTGGAGATTCGCGACGATGCAGGCGCCCTGGAGCAACTCGACGCAGTCGGTGCCCGCATCGACGGTACCCGCGTACGCTTCCCCGCCGGACTCGCCACCGCCCTGGTCCGCGAACGGGCACCCGCGCGCTTCCATCAGCATGCGCGCAACCCGCAGCGTTCGGTGGAGTTCGGTGGCGAACACCCGATATTCGCGCCGGCATCGGGGCCTGCGTTCATGCGCGATCCGGACACCGGCCGCCGCCGCTACGCGACCCTGTCCGACTTCGAGCGGGTGGCCCGGATGACGCAGGCGAGTTCTGTTCTGGCGCACGCGGGAGGGGGCTATTGCGAGCCTTCGGATCGCGGCCCCGAGACGCGCCACCTCGACATGCTGCAGGCGCAGTTGCTCCTGACCGACAAGCCACTCACCGGTGCCATCCGCGATGCCGCGCAGGTGCGCGACAGCCTGGAAATGATGGCAATTGCCTGTGACGACCCGGACCTTGCGCAGTGTTCACTGCTCAACCTGTTCAACATCGAGCCGCCGCTGGTGATGCCCGGCCACGTGGCCGCGGGCATCCGCATGACCGCGGCGGCCGGCCAGGCCTGCCTGATCTCGTCCTACTCGATGCTCGGCATGACCAGCCCCGCCAGCCTGCCCGCCGCACTGGCCCAGATGCTTGCGGAAGTCCAGGCGGGCGCCGCACTCGCCCAGTGTGTGCGGCCAGGCGCCCCGGTGATCTGCGGCATCTACGCGGTGCCCTTCTCGATGTCCGCCATGCGCCCGATCTTCGGCGCCATCGAGAGTGCGCTGGTCATGACCGCCGGCGCGCAGCTGGTGCAGCGACTCGGGGTGCCGTTCCGCGCGGACGGTGCCGTGACATCGGCCAAGACACTCGACGCTCAGGCGGGGCGTGACGCGGCGCTGGGGCTGGGCGTCGCTGCCTTGCACAAAGGCGCCCTCGTCCTGCATGCGGCCGGCTGGCTGGAGGCGGGCCTGTCGTTCTCCTGCGACAAGTTCGCGCATGATGTGGCCGCACTTGCGGCAATGGGTGCCGACACGGGTACCGATCGGCCCGCACACTGCAGTGACGTTACGTCGGCAGCAGACCTCCTGCACGCCTGGTGCCGCCCCGAAATGCCGCCTGCACGGGCGGCAGCACTGAAGGCCTTTGTCGAGGACGGCCGCCTGCGCTACCAGGGTGCGGGCTCCGCGACGCCGTAATCCGCGACCAAACGCTCAGAATGCCCAGCGCACGCGCACGCCCGTGGATCCGGCCCGGTTGCCGCGGACGCGGAAGCTCTCGCCATCGACGCCTTCACTGCCGCTGTTCGAGAGCCTGGCGTAATTGATGTAGGGCTCGATGGCGAAGGCCGCATCGACGTTGCGGAACTGCACGGCAATCTCCCCGCCCCAGCCGCCGCGACGATCGAACTCGACGTCTCCGGCACCGGGAATATCATCTATGGACTCGCGGCCATGAGCGAAGTAACGGCCCTCGAGAGAAGCGAGCACCTTCCATCCGCCTGCCCCGAGCGGAGCGGAACGGGCGATGCCCACGGGCAGGAAGAACGAAGCACTGTGACTGTTCCCGCTGCTGGCGGGATTGTTGTAACTGAACTGATCGACGCCGAAGCCGGCGTACAGGCGATCCCCCCCGGCCGTCGCGGTGCCGAGCGTTACCCGGAACTCGGCGTAGGCCGCCGACTCCGTGGTCTCGTCGTCACCCGTATCGATGTCCACGCTGCCGCTCAGCAGTCGGCCCTCCAGCCTCAGCAGGGCGCCTCGCTGCCAGTAGGCGTGCACACCGGCCAGCGTCCCGGTGAAGTCCGCATCGATGTCGCCGACTTCGAACGCCCGGTCGACATAGGCAAAGTCACCGCCGACACCCCCGTGCGTACCGGTCGCCGAAAACCGCGAGTCGGCGATGGCGGGAGAGGTGATCAGGAGGGTGCACAGACCGAGGAAAAGAGTGATACGCATGACGCAATCCATGTGGCTTCGGCTCACGAGCGCCCAGTGTAGAGCACGCAGGCCGGGGCATCCATGCCGCGCAAAATGCCGGGGCCTCGCGGAATGGCCCGCGAGGCCCCGGTCACTTCCTGCCGATCACTTCAGCCCGAATCAGGCGAGATCAAAGCGATCCGCGTTCATCACCTTGGTCCATGCGGCAACGAAGTCGCGCACGAACTTCTCCTGCGCGTCGTCCTGCGCGTAGACCTCGGCATAGGAGCGCAGAATCGAGTTCGAGCCGAAGACCAGGTCGACCCGGGTGGCGGTCCACTTGACCTTGTCCGACTTGCGGTCACGGATCTCGTACAGGTTGGTGCCCGTCGGGTGCCAGCTGTAGGCCATGTCGGTGAGGTTGACGAAGAAGTCGTTCGTCAACTGACCCGCGCGATCGGTGAACACGCCATGGCGGGTACCACCGTGGTTGGTGTCCAGCACGCGCATGCCGCCGACCAGAACCGTCATCTCCGGAGCCGTCAGGCCCATCAGCTGGGTGCGGTCGAGCATCATCTCCTCGGGCGTCACCGCGTAGTCCTTCTTGACCCAGTTGCGGTAGCCGTCGGCCAGTGGCTCCAGGTACTCGAAGGACTCGGCGTCGGTCATCTCGTCGGTGGCATCACCGCGGCCCGGGGCAAACGGCACGGTGATGTCGTGACCGGCGGCCTTCGCGGCCTGCTCGATGCCCACATTGCCGGCAAGGACGATCACGTCGGCGACGCTGGCGCCGGTATCGGCAGCGATGCCTTCGAGTACGCCCAGCACCTTCGCCAGACGCTCCGGCTCGTTGCCCGCCCAGTCCTTCTGCGGGGCGAGGCGGATACGGGCACCGTTGGCGCCGCCGCGCTTGTCGGAGCCACGGAAGGTCCGCGCACTGTCCCAGGCGGTGGCGACCATCTCGCTGATCGAGAGACCACTGTCGGCGATCCTTGCCTTGACCGCATCGACGTCATAGCCGGTGCTGCCGGCCGGCACGGGATCCTGCCAGATGAGATCCTCCTGCGGCACTTCGGGCCCGACGTAGCGGGACTTCGGCCCCATGTCGCGGTGGGTCAGCTTGAACCAGGCGCGGGCGAAGGCATCGTTGAATGCCTCTGGATCCTTGTAGAAGCGCTCGGAGATCTTGCGGTACTCGGGATCCATCTTCATCGCCATGTCAGCGTCCGTCATGATCGGGTTGTAGCGAATCGACGGATCCTCGACATCGACGGGCTTGTCTTCCTCCTTGATATCCACCGGCTCCCACTGCCAAGCACCGGCGGGGCTCTTCTTCAGTTCCCACTCATATTCCAGCAACAGGTAGAAATAGCCGTTATCCCACTGCGTCGGATGAGTAGTCCAGGCGCCCTCGATACCGCTGGTTACGGTGTCACGGCCAACACCGCGGGTGACCTTGTTGTTCCACCCCAGCCCCTGTTCTTCCACATCTGCCGCTTCCGGATCCGGGCCGAGATTGGCGGCATCACCGTTGCCATGGCACTTGCCGACAGTGTGACCACCGGCCGTCAGAGCGACCGTCTCCTCATCATTCATCGCCATGCGCTCGAACGTGATACGCACGTCCTTGGCCGTTCTCAGCGGGTCCGGATTGCCGTCCACGCCCTCGGGGTTGACGTAGATCAGGCCCATCATCACGGCCGCCAGCGGATTCTCCAGCGACTCGCGATCACCGGAATAGCGGCTGTTCTCGCTGTCGCTGGGCGCCAGCCACTCCTTCTCCGACCCCCAGTAGGTGTCCTTCTCCGGGTGCCAGATGTCCTCACGGCCAAAGGAAAAGCCGAAGGTCTTGAAGCCCATGGACTCGTAGGCCACGTTGCCGGCCAGGATGATCAGGTCGGCCCAGCTCAGCTTGTTGCCATACTTCTTCTTGATCGGCCACAGCAGGCGGCGGGCCTTGTCCAGGTTGGCGTTGTCGGGCCAGCTGTTGATCGGTGCGAAACGCTGGTTGCCGGTACCACCGCCACCACGGCCGTCGGCGACGCGATAGGAGCCCGCCGCGTGCCAGGCCATGCGGATCATCAGGCCACCATAGTGCCCCCAGTCGGCAGGCCACCAGTACTGGCCGTCCGTCATCAGGGCGTGGAGATCCTTCTTGAGCGCGGCCACATCCAGCTTCTGGACCTCATTGCGATAGTCGAAATCTTCCCCCAGCGGATTGGTCTTGCGATCATGCTGATGGAGAATGTCGAGATTCAGGCTGTTCGGCCACCACTCCATCACCGAGTCGCCGGCTTCGGTATTGGCACCATGCATGACCGGGCATTTGCCCGCCATTTCGGATTGCTTGACTGCCATCTCTACTCACCTCTCATGAATGTTTCGGTGGGCCAGCTGCGGCTGCCAGCCCAGTTCGGCATTTGTACCAGATCCGCATTATCAGATAAATTGACATAAATTGATGTATGTGATCAGACATAATTATGAATGATCCCTCACTCCGCCAGCTACGCTACTTCGAGGCCGTGGCGCGACACGGTCACTTCGGCCGCGCCGCCGAGGCCTGCGCGATCTCTCAACCCGCATTGTCGATGCAGATCAAGGAACTGGAGGAGACGCTCGGCACGGCCGTGTTCGAGCGCAGCGCCCGCCAGGTGCGGCTGACCAGTTTCGGCGAGGAGTTCGCGCTGCGCGTGCGGGAAATCCTGCGGTCCGTCGATGAGCTCGGCGACCTCGCGCGCGCGTCGCACGAGCATCTGGCCGGCCGCCTGCGCCTCGGCATCATCCCGACCATTGCACCGTACATGCTGCCGACCATCATTCGTGACCTCACGCAGAGCTACCCCGAACTCGACCTGCACGTGCGCGAGACTGTGACTGCACGCCTCATCCGCGAGCTGGGCGACGGGCGGATCGACGCCGCCATCGTGGCCCTGCCGGTATCCGAACCCTCGCTGACCGAGGTCGCTCTTTTCGATGAGTCATTCCTCCTGGTTCGTCCCATTGCCGACGCTGACCGCCCCGTGCCCGGTGCGCAGACCCTGCGCCATATGCGGCTGCTGTTGCTCGAAGAGGGACACTGCTTTCGCGAGCAGGCACTCGCCGTCTGCAACCTCGATTCGACACGGCCACGCGAACTGCTCGACGGCAGCTCCCTGTCCACGCTGGTGCAAATGGTGGGCGCGGGCATTGGTGTGACACTCATCCCCGAGATGGCGGTTCCCGTCGAAACGCGGTCGGCCGCGGTCGCGGTCAGTCGGTTCTCGCCGCCGGAGCCCGCCCGCACCGTCGGCATGATCTGGCGCAAGACGAATCCCCTGGCCACGAAGTTCGAGCAGATTGCGCAGGTCGTGCGCCGTTGCCCGCTGGCGGGCGCCGACGCTGACACCCAATCGACCGCGTGAGTGGTAACGCGGCCGCGCTGCCGACATGGGCGGCATCATGTGCGGGAAACAACAAGACCGGAAAGGATGGTGGCTATGGCTGGACTCGAACCAGCGACACCAGCATTATGAATGCTGTGCTCTAACCGACTGAGCTACATAGCCACGGGCACTGCGACAGGGCGTCGAATTCTGGCGCGGGGGCGTCAGGGTGTCAAGGCGCGAGCGCGGCCTCAGACGTTGAACCGAAAGTGGACGATGTCCCCTTCCCGGAGCACGTACTGCTTGCCCTCGAGCCGCCATTTGCCGGCTTCCTTCGCTTTCTGTTCGCCCCCGCAGGCGATGAAGTCATCGTAACCGACGACCTCGGCGCGAATGAAACCGCGCTGCATGTCCGAGTGAATGCGCCCGGCGGCCTCCGGCGCCGTCGCCCCGCGCCGCACCGTCCAGGCACGAGCCTCCTTCGGCCCCGCCGTGAAGAACGTCTGCAGCCCCAGGAGTTCGTACCCGCCCCGGATGACGCGGTGCAGCCCCGGTTCCTCGAGCCCCAGGTCGGCCAGGAACTCGCCCTTTTCCTCGTCGTCGAGTTGCGCGATCTCGGCTTCCAGGCGCGCGCATACGGGCACGACCACCGCGCCCTCCGCCGCCGCACGTGCCCGCACGGCCGCGACATGGTCGTTGCCCTCCAGGCCCGCTTCGTCGACGTTGGCGATGTACATCACGGGCTTTGCCGTCAGCAGGTGGAGCTCATCCAGCCAGGGCCGTTCCTCCGGGGTGCACTCGAAGGTGCGCACCGGCTCGCCCGCATCGACGTGGGCCTGCACGCGAGTGAGGAAGGCGTGGCGTTCGATGGCCTCGCGGGTCCGCGCCTTGGCGGCCTTCGCCGCACGCTCGACCGCCCGGGCAACGGTCTCGATGTCGGCCAGCAGCAGCTCCGTGGCAATGGTGTCGAGATCGGCCACGGGATCCACGCGCCCGGCCACGTGGACGATGTCATCATCCTCGAAACAGCGCACGACCTGGGCGATGGCGTCGGTTTCCCGGATATGCGCCAGGAACTGATTGCCGAGCCCTTCGCCCTGCGAAGCGCCGGCCACCAGGCCGGCAATGTCGACGAACTCCATGGTCGTCGGCAACGTCTTTTGCGGCTGGACGATCGCGGCAATGCGTGCGAGGCGTGGGTCGGGCACCTCGACAATGCCGACGTTCGGATCGATGGTGCAGAAGGGATAGTTCTCGGCCTCGATCTCGTTGGCCGTCAGGGCATTGAACAGGGTCGACTTGCCCACGTTCGGCAGGCCGACGATACCGCACTTGAATCCCATGGTGGCGTGACTCCCACTCGCCGGCGCCGGATATCCGGCCGCCTCAGCGTTTGCTGTGCAAGGCGTGCATTGCCCCCTCGAGATCGCCGTCGAGGATCAGGCGATCCGTCTCCGCCAGGGCCGCGTCGATGGCCGTCTCGATCAGGCGTCGCTCATCGGGCGACGGCTTGCTCAGGACGTAGCCGACCACCGCGTCCCGTTCTCCGGGGTGGCCCACGCCGATCCGCAGACGCCAGTAGTCGCGCGAACCGAGTTGCGCATCGATGCTGCGCAACCCGTTGTGGCCACCATGGCCGCCGCCCTGCTTGATCCGCACGCCGCCGGGCGGTAGATCGAGGTCGTCATGGGCGACCAGGATCTGCTCCGGGGGAATGCGGTGAAAACGTGCAACGGCGGCCAGGGGGCCGCCGCTGCGATTCATCAGGCTGCCGGGCTTGAGCAGGCGAACATCACGCCCCTCATGCTGCACCCGGGCGACCGCGCCCGGCAGACGGCGATCATCGCGAAACGCCTCGCCGAAGTGCCGGGCGACCGCGTCGACATACCAGAAACCGGCGTTGTGGCGAGTCTCGGCATAACGCGTTCCCACGTTGCCGAGGCCCACCACCAGCCGGAACTCGCTGCGTACACCCGGCATGTTCGCGCGGCCCGACCGGCGACCGTGGCTCAGCCCTTGTCTTCGCCGTCGGCCTCGCCATCGGCGTCACTGCCAGCCTCATCGCCACCCTCGTCGGCGGCTTCCTCACCAGCCTCGGCTTCCTCGCCCTCGGCGGCTTCTTCCTCCTCGGGCTCTTCCTCGGCGGTGACACGCGGCATGTGCACGCTGACCACGGCGCGGTCGTACTCGTCACCATGGATGAGATCGACGAACTGCACACCCTGCGGCAGGGTGAGCTCGGACAGGTGCAGCGTGTCGCCCACGTCAAGGTTGGCGATATCGACCTCGAGGTACTCGGGCAGATCGCGCGGCAGGCAGAGGATCTCGACCTCGGTCTCGAGGTGGCTGACTTCACCACCATTCATGCGCACGCCGACGCACTCCTCTTCGTTGATGAAGTGCAACGGCACGCGGATCTGGATCTCGCGATCGGCCTGCACGCGCAGGAAGTCCATGTGCGCGATTCGCGGCTTGAACGGATGCCGCTGGATGTCGCGCAGAATGGCCTGCTGCTTGTCCTTGCCGTCAATATTCAGCGTCAGGATGTGCGAAAAGAACGCTTCGAACTGGAGCTTGCGATAGACCTCGTCATGGCTGAGCGTCAGGCTGACGGCTTCCTTGTCGCCACCATAGACGACAGCCGGCACCTTCTTCTCGCGACGCAGGCGGCGGCTCGCACCCTTCCCCACGTCCTGACGAGTCTGCGCCTCCAGCGTGAACTCGATGTCACTACTCATGGCAGTACTCTCTTCTCTTTACGTAGAAAACCGCGCACTCCCCCCATGGGAGCTGCGGTCGCCGCCACCGCGACCAGTAACGGCTGTTGCAATATCAATCCACGTACAGCGAGGACACCGATTCCTCTCGGTGTACCCGCCGCAGCGTCTCGGCGAGGAGCTCGGCCACGCCGAGCTGGCGGATCCGCGGGCAGGCCTCGGCCTCCGGCTTGAGCGGGATGGTGTCGGTCACCACCAGTTCGTCGATCTGCGAGGCGTTGATGCGCTCGATGGCCGGCCCCGACAGCACGGGATGGGTTGCATAGGCAACCACGGCCCGGGCGCCATGCTGTTTCAGTGCGGTCGCCGCCTGGCACAGCGTGCCGGCGGTATCGACCAGGTCATCGACGATGATGCAGGTCCGGTCGCTTACATCACCGATGATGTGCATCACTTCGGATTCATTGGCCCGCGGCCGGCGCTTGTCGATGATGGCCAGATCGGAATCATCAAGCCGCTTGGCGACGGCCCGCGCGCGCACGACGCCACCGACGTCGGGAGACACGACCACCTTGTTGGCATATTCCTGGCGCCAGATGTCGGTCAGCAGCAGCGGCGAGGCGTAGACGTTGTCCACCGGGATATCGAAGAAACCCTGGATCTGGTCGGCATGAAGGTCGACCGTAAGCAGGCGATCGATGCCGGCAGTGCAGAGCATGTTGGCCACGACTTTCGCGCTGACCGGCACCCGCTGGTGGCGAATCCGCCGATCCTGCCGCGAGTAACCGAAATAGGGCACCACCGCGGTCATGCGATCCACCGATGCGCGCCGCAGGGCATCGCAGATCAGCAGGATCTCCATCAGGTTGTCATTGGTCGGTTCGCAGGTCGACTGCAGGATGAAGACGTCGCGCCCGCGCACGTTGTCCAGGATTTCCACCCAGGTCTCGCCATCGCTGAAGCGCGAGACGTTGGCTTCACCCAGTGGCAGTCCCAGGTGGTCGCAGACGCGTTGGGCAAGCTGCGGGTTCGCGTTGCCCGCGAAGACCATCATCGACTTGTCGGACACGGTGTTGACTCGATGGCTGCGAAGATGTGCTGCTGTTTGGCTGGGCCGGCAGGATTCGAACCTGCGAATGCCAGGACCAAAACCTGGTGCCTTACCGCTTGGCTACGGCCCAAACGTCATTGCTTCCGTTCAGAATCCTGCCGGTTCCCGGCAGGATAGCGTGGCCCATCCATGGGCCACGCCCTTCGGGCTCCCTGCGGTCGCGCAAAATCGCTCCCGGCGATTTTGTCGAACCTGCGAATGCCAGGACCAAAACCTGGTGCCTTACCGCTTGGCTACGGCCCATTATTCCCGCAGAACACAGGGCTTCCTGCCCTGGTTCTGCACGGGCCGGGGAGATGCGATCTCCCCGGCCCTTCGGCGCCGCACCGCGGCGCCGGCGGCACTTCCATGTGCCGCGACTGTTTTTGCCATGTGCCGCGACTGTTTTTGCCTGCTACGCCTCGCTACCCCGAGGGCCTGCCCGCGCTTCCAGATGGGCGAGCAGCGGCGAGC
>SL_3KL_010_SEDDRAFT_10001321_pt1 | contig 22381 bp, 16 predicted proteins | sample SodLakKL_010_SED_2_FD_10381 | JGI IMG/M metagenome (IMG submission 10381) | reverse complement strand
TTTTCCGGTCCCGGTAGAGTTGGGGTTGGGGAAGTGAATGATGAAGATTTTAGGCTGATGGCTGGATCTTACAACTCTACCATGACCCGATCCCGAAAATGCACGGGATCGTGACTATGGCAGGTTGTGAGGGTTGTCATTTTAATTCCACTTTCCCGCCTCCGGTTTGTATATTCATTTCAATTGAAAAACCTTTCTGAATTAGCAATCATCAGCCCCATTTATGTACCTGATATTTGACACCGAAACCACCGGCCTGCCCCAGAATTTTTCAGCTCCGCTAACCGATTTCGATAACTGGCCGAGATGTGTTCAGCTCGCATGGCAGGTACATGATGTATCCGGTAAGCTGATTTCATCAGGCGATTATATAGTAAAACCCGACGGTTTTACAATTCCGTTTAATTCAGAAAAAATTCATGGTATTTCCACCGAGCGCGCAAACAGGGAAGGTATTTCGCTCGATGAAGTCATCGACATCTTTAATCGTGACCTTGAAAGATGCACGTTTTTGATCGGGCACAACCTGGAATTCGACCTGAACATTTTGGGATCGGAATATTTGCGACTGGGTATGGAAAATCCGCTGCCCGAAAAGCGCCCGATCGATACTAAGGATGAAGCCACCGATTATTGTGCTCTCCCGGGAGGCCGCGGCGGCAGATATAAATGGCCAACGCTCGCAGAGTTACATCACAAGCTTTTTCAGATCGGTTTTGAAGAGGCACATAATGCCGCGGCGGATGTGGATGCAACGGCGCGCGCTTTCCTGGAACTGGTTCGAATAGGGGTAATTCAGCCGCAGCTCTCAGCAGAGCCGGGTCAGCCACCCGTTCAAGCATCTCAGCTGATTGACCCTTCGAATTACATGCCAACGGTGGAGGAGCTTCGACGGAGAGGAGTAACCCGCGAGGAAGAAGAATCCATCGCTGCTATCGATATGCCCAGAGAGGCTGCCGGCGAGACAGTGGATTCACCGTTTATTCATCTTCACAATCACACCAAATTTTCCGTTCTGCAGGCCGCTTCGGGCGTGAAGGAGATTGTATCCAAAGCAAAGAAAGATGGTATGCCCGCCATTGCCCTCACCGACCTGGGAAATATGTTCGGAGCATTTCACTTTGCAAAAGCAGCCTACGAGCAGGACATTAAGCCGATTATTGGCCTGGAGGCCTATTTTGTTGAAGACAGGCATCAGAAACGATTTACACGCGATCACAAAGACAAGCGCTATCAGCAGATCTTTTTTGCCAAAAATATGGAGGGCTACCGCAACCTGGCCGAAATGTGTTCGTTGGGTTACATCGAAGGGTACTACTATAAGTTTCCGAGAATTGACCGGGAGCTGGTTGAAAATTATCGGGAAGGGCTGATTGCCACGACCGGGGGCATTCTTGGCGAAGTGCCTGACCTGATTTTAAACCGCGGTGAAGAAATTGCTGAAGAGGCACTAAAGTGGTGGCGCGATCTGTTCGGCGAGGATCTTTACATTGAGCTCATGCGGCATGGCCTCGAGGAGGAAGAGAGGGTGAACAGTGTTCTGCTGAAGTTTGCTGAGAAATACGGGATCAAAGTTATTGCCACCAATAATACGTTTTACGTGGACAAGGGAGATGCGAAAGCTCACGATGCGCTATTGTGTATCGATAACAATGACCTGATTTCCACTCCTATCGGAAAAGGGCGCGATCGCAGGTTCGGATTTCCGAACGACGAGTTCTATTTCAAGACGCAGGAGGAGATGAAGGCTCTGTTTGCCGATTTGCCGGAGGCCATCGCAAATACAAAAGAGCTTGCCGATAAAATTGAGCCGCTGAAACTGGAACGCGATGTGATTCTGCCAAACTTTCAGCTGCCTGAAGGATTCGAAACTGAGGACGATTATTTGCGTCACCTTACCACTCAAGGAGCCAACGTACACTATGGCGAGCTTTCGGATGAAGTGATGGACCGCATTAACCACGAGCTCAACATCATTAAAACGATGGGTTTTGCCGGTTACTTTCTCATTGTGCAAGACTTTATACGCGCAGCCAGGGAGATGGGCGTGTATGTAGGGCCTGGTCGTGGATCAGCAGCTGGATCTGTGGTAGCCTACTGCACCGGAATAACCAATATTGACCCGCTAAAATATGATCTGCTTTTTGAGCGATTTCTGAATCCGGAACGTGTATCAATGCCCGATATCGATATTGATTTCGATGATGACGGGCGTCAGAGTGTTATCGAGTATGTGGTCAAAAAATACGGGCGTGAACAGGTTGCGCATATTATCACATTCGGAACCATGGCGGCGCGCTCATCGGTAAGAGACGTTGCGCGCGTGCTCGACCTCCCCCTTCCGGATGCCGACCGGATCGCCAAACTTGTGCCGGAAACAATCGGAATCTCCCTCGAAGATGCATTCAAAGAGGTGAGGGAACTGAAGGAGATTAAAGAGTCGGATTCGCTTGAAGGTCGCACTCTGCAGATGGCGGAAACGCTCGAAGGCTCTGTACGCAATACGGGGATCCATGCGGCGGGAATCATCATCGCTCCTGATAAGCTCACAAACTACATACCTATCGGTACGGCCAAGGATGTCGATCTTTATGTGACGCAATTCGATGGTAAGGTGATTGAAGATGCCGGTATGCTGAAGATGGACTTTTTGGGCCTGAAAACCCTGTCGATCCTGAAAACGGCAATCGGGTATGTGAAAGAAAACCAAGGAATTGAATACAATCTGAATGATATTCCCCTGGATGATGAAAAAACCTACGAGATGTTCCAGAATGGAGGAACAGTAGGGATCTTCCAGTTCGAGTCTGATGGAATGCGTAAGTACCTCAAGCAGCTTAAGCCCACTGTGATTGACGATCTGATTGCTATGAACGCATTGTATCGGCCAGGCCCGATGCAGTTTATTCCCGATTACATCAAAAGAAAGCACGGTGAAGAGGAGGTTGTTTACGATCATGACGACCTGCGTGATATTCTGGAACCGACCTATGGGATCATGATCTACCAGGAGCAGATCATGATGGTGGCGCAGAGAATGGGTGGCTACACGCTTGGCGAAGCGGATGTTCTCAGAAGAATCATGGGAAAGAAAAAGCCCGAGCTGCTACCGCCTGAAGAAGAGAAATTTGTGCGACAGGCCGTAGAAAAAGGGTACGATAAAAAGACCGCAAAGGATGTATTTGATAAGATGGCGTTGTTTGCCGGCTACGGCTTCAACAAATCGCACTCTGCGGCCTATTCAGTTGTGGCGTACCAGACGATGTATTTCAAGGCAAACTATGCGGCAGAATATATGTCGGCCGTATTAAGCCACAACATGAACGATATCAAAAAGGTGAGCTTCTTTATTGAAGAGTGCCAGCGCATCGGCATTCCGGTTGATCCGCCGAATGTGAACACGGCTGAGGGTAAATTTGTAGCGCGTAATGGGCGTGTTCAGTACGGTATGTCTGCGATTAAGGGAGTGGGTTCCGCAGCAATTGAACAGTTGGCGAAGGAGAGAAATGAAAAGGGCCCATTCAGAAGTATTTTCGACTTTTCTTCAAGGATTGACACTCGCATTTGCAACAAGAAAACCATTGAAAGCCTCGCTCAGGCAGGTGCATTCGATTCGCTTCACCAGAACAGGGCCCAGCTTATGGCCAGCATTGACGACGTACTAAGCTATGCCTCCAGAAAGCAGGAGGAAGAACGACTAAATCAGGTGAGCCTCTTTGGCGGTGCTCCCGGCTCGGGCGGCATAGCAAGCGAGCCTAAACTGCGTGAGTGTCCGCCATGGACCAATATTGAACGGCTTAATAAAGAGCGAGAACTGATAGGTTTTTATCTCAGCGGGCACCCTCTCGATAAGTATCGCGAAGATTCAAAACTCTTCGCAAGTCATACGCTATCAGATGAATCACTCAGAAAATTGAATGACAGAGAGTCGGTAAAAGTGATCGGTATTTTTACCGCCGTGAAGCGCATTTCTGACAAAAAAGGACGCCCGATGGCATTTGCCCAGATCGAGGATCTTCATGGTGCCACCGAGGTGCTAATATTCAGTGAAGTTTATGATCGCCACCAGGGCCTCATTGCACCCGATACCGTAGTTATGATTGAGGGCAGTATTTCAAAACGAGACGATCCGCCAAAAATAATCGCAAATTCTTTGGAAAGGGTTGAGAATCTGCGCGAAATGTTTCAGTCGAAGCTGCAGTTGAAGCTTCATTTTAAAACCGATGAAATCTCGAAAGACGATTTTCACCGTATCGCAACCCTGTTCAGTATACATAAGGGGGAAACTCCGGTAAGGCTTGTTGTTGACAGCAGCCCTGCAAAAAGGCCACTGAAAATGAATGTTCGGAAGTTCGTGGTTGAGCCAACCAATGAATTGCTGGATGGGCTGAGAAATATAATTGGAGAAGAATCTGTTATGCTGCAGCGAAACAGATAAAGTTCAAATGTTTTACGGAGATAGCCCACCTCATAATTATTGACAATGAATGGTATAACAAATTGATATAAGCGGGTTAGTAATTTTAATCCGATATTTAGACGATAAAATTCAAAAATCACAATCAATATTATGAGTAAACCATTAGAATTAACCGATTCGAATTTCTCTACCGAAGTAGAAAGTGCCAGCCAACCTGTACTTGTTGACTTTTGGGCTGAATGGTGTGGCCCTTGCCGTATGGTTGGACCGGTAGTTGATGAACTCGCCGGCGAATATGAAGGCAAGGCTAAGGTTGGCAAAGTCAATGTAGACCACAATCCGGAAGTTTCCGTGAAATACGGTATCAGAAGTATTCCGGCACTCCTGATTTTTAAGGATGGAGAAGTTGTTGATCAAATAATCGGAGCCGTACCTAAAACCCAGATTAAAAAGCAATTAGATGCACAGCTCGCGTAAACAAGCTCTGTGCGGCAAATTAAAAAAGGCGTTGATTTAAATTCAACGCCTTTTTTTTTGGGTGGCGACGTAATCCGGCGTGCCCAATTATTTGAAGCTGTTTCAGTTAATTTTTTCATTTAAATCTATTACAAGCTATTCCTGAACAACATTTTACAATAGGCAGCTACATTGGTCAGAACTATATTTTAAATTGATCCGTTATCGCACAGGTGTACAAACAATCGATTTCATGAGTAAACTTACAAAAAGAATAATCATGCTAAGCGTATTTCTGCTGGTAGCAGGTGCGTTGGCATATCCGAAAGTGATGCCGCTGTTCAGTTCAAGCTCAGGCAGCTCGACGGGCTCACAACAGATGAATCGCGGGGGAGGCGCTACCACTGTTGAAGCTGTAATCGCAGATTTTGAAACGATTGAAGACAGGATATTTACGAGCGGCTCTGTTGCGGCAAATGAAGAAGTTGAGCTGAGCGCCGAAGCCTCCGGAATTATAACGGATATTTATTTTGAAGAGGGACGCGAAGTTTCACAAGGCGACTTGCTTCTGAAGATTAATGACAGCCAACTGCAGGCTCAAAAAGCAAGAACACAATTCCGGCTCAATCTCGCTGAACAAAGAGAGGTGCGGCAAGCAAGGCTCCTGGAAAGGGGTGGTATAAGTCAGGATGATTATGATGCAACTCTAAATGAAGTGAATGTTTTGCGTGCCGAAAAGCAGCTCATCGATGCTCAGATCGAGCAAACTGAAGTGAGAGCGCCATTCAACGGAATTGTCGGTTTAAAGTTTGTAAGTGTAGGCAGTTATATTAGCCCAAATACAAGAATTGCTTCTCTTCAAGACATAGATCCGGTAAAGATTGATTTCTCCATTCCGGAACGCTTTATTTCAAGGGTCAATATTGGCGATGCAATCAACTTCACGGTACAGGGTTACGATTCTACATTCACTGGTTCGGTTTATGCGATTGAGCCGAGGATAGATCCGGAAACGAGAACGCTTAGAATTAGAGCTTTGAGCGGCAATCCGGACAGGCTTTTATTTCCCGGGGCATTCGCAAACATCACGCTTATATTGGAGGAAATTAACGATGCATTGATGCTGCCGAGCATATCCGTGATACCGGAACTAAATTCGCAAAAGGTGTTTCTTGTGAGAGATGGTAAAGTGGAAGAATCGAGAATCAGAACCGGTATTCGAACAAGCGAAAAAATTCAGGTAATTGAAGGTGTTGCCCACGGCGATACTGTATTAACCACGGGATTACTTCAGGTGAGGCCCGGAATGGATGTAGAAATTATAGATATTAAGAAAACAACCGATATATGAGCCGTCTCTCATCACTCAGCATCCGACGACCTGTACTGGCCTCCGTTATGTCGATTGTGATCGTACTGTTCGGAATCATCTCATTTTTTTATCTCGGGGTTCGCGAGTACCCTTCCGTTGATGCACCGGTGGTTACGGTTGCCACCTCTTATGTTGGGGCCAACGCGGATGTGATTGAATCACAAATTACTGAACCTTTGGAAGAGGCTGTAAATGCCGTATCGGGTATCCGAACAGTAACATCTGTAAGCAGAGACGGAAGAAGCACCATTACCGTAGAGTTTGAACTTGATGTTGACCTGGATGCCGGTGCAAACGATGTACGCGACCGTGTTGCTTCAGCACAGCGTAATCTACCCCCCGATGCCGATCCGCCTACCGTTACCAAAGCCGATGCCGACGCTTCACCAATCATTTTTCTTAACATCAACAGCGACCGCCGCGATCTTTTAGATTTAACGGCAATAGCGGAAAATATTTTTAAAGAAAGACTGCAGACCATCCCGGGTGTAAGTGAGATCCGGGTATGGGGTTCAAAGCAGTACTCCATGCGGCTTTGGATGGATCCCATCAGGCTGGCTGCGTATGGTCTTACGCCGCTGGATGTACAGGAGGCCCTCGACCGTGAAAATGTGGAACTGCCTTCAGGCCGCATAGAAGGTATGGTTACCGAATTATCGGTGCGAACCATGGGCCGGCTGGTAACAGAAGAAGATTTTAACAACTTGATAGTTCTAGAGAGAGACGGTCGTAAAGTGCGGTTCAGAGATATCGGATACGCCGAAATCGAAGCTCAAAACATGCGCACGGTACTGAAGCGCAATGGCGTGCCAATGGTTGGTGTAGTGGTAATACCGCAACCGGGTACGAATCAGCTCGATATTGCAGAAGAATTTTTTGCTCGCGTTGAAAGAATTGAAGCCGATCTTGATGACGACATTGAGCTGGCCATTGGATTTAATACAACTGATTACATACAGCAATCTGTGAATGAAGTGCAGCAGACGGTGTTCATCGCACTTGGACTGGTTATCATCGTTATTTTCCTTTTTCTGAGGAGCTGGAGAACCACGCTGATTCCAATCATTGTGATACCGATTGCTCTCATCGGGACTTTCTTCATCATGTACATTGCGGGATTCTCGATCAATGTTTTGACAATGCTCGCCGTGGTTCTGGCTATCGGCCTGGTCGTGGATGATGCTATCGTAGTTCTCGAAAATATTTACGCAAAAATGGAACAGGGCCTGCCGGCTATCGAGGCGGGAATTCTTGGGGCTAAAGAAATCTTTTTTGCTGTTGTTGCTACATCGCTGGCGCTGGTTTCCGTGTTTATGCCGATTCTGTTTCTGGGTGGTACAACGGGCAGATTATTTCGGGAATTTGGGGTCGCGATTGCCGGAGCGGTGATCATATCTTCATTTGTTGCACTTACGCTCACACCGATGCTTTCAACCAAAATTCTTGCTAAAGGTGCTGAGAAAAACAGATTCTACAATCTAACAGAACCCATCTTTGTTTGGCTGAATAGGGTATACAAAGAGTCGTTGCAAACATTCATGAATGTTCGCTGGGTGGCTTTTGTAATCATGGCCGCAGCCTTTGGATTCATCACACTGCTTTATGTGAACATTCCTCAGGAACTCGCTCCCCTCGAAGACCGCAGTCAGATGCGAATTTCAGCGACCGCTCCCGAAGGTGCAACCTTTGAGTACATGGATAATTACGTGGACAGGGTTATATCAACAGTACGTGAAAATGTGCCTGAATTGATAGCCATTAACACGGTGACGTCGCCAGGTTTCGGTGCAGCCAGTTCCGTGAATTCGGCCTTTGGTTTTATCAGGCTTGTTGATCCATCCGAACGAGACAGGTCGCAACAGGAAATTGCGGATGAACTTACAGGGTTGCTGGGAGAGCTTACCGGCGCGCGAACGTTTGTATCTCAGCCGCAATCGATTGGCGATCGTCGTGGTGGACTTCCGGTACAATACGTACTTCAGGCCCAGACTTTGAGTCAGCTCGAAGACATCCTGCCGGAGTTCCTTGATGCTGCGAATAATCATCCGGCATTCACATTTGCTGACGTAAACCTGAAATTTAACCAGCCGGAACTCCAGGTAGACATTGACCGTGATCGTGCCAGAGCATTGGGCGTAAGTACTCGCGACATAGCCAGAACCCTGCAGTTATCACTTTCAGGCAATCGATTTGGCTTTTTCATCATGGATGGGAAGCAATATGAGGTAATAGGCCAGATGGAGCGCCGGTTCAGGAATGAGCCTGTAGACTTGAGAACAATTTCTGTACGAAATGCAAACGGTGGCCTGGTGCAGCTCGACAATCTTGTTACCATCCGTGAATCAAGCACCCCCCCTCAACTGTTCAGGTTCAATCGATTCAGTTCTGCTACCGTATCGGCGGGACTGGCACCGGGTTTTACGATTGGTGATGGAATTGACGCCATGGATGAAATTGCTGCTGAGATTCTGCCAAGCACCATTGTAACGGATCTCACTGGACCATCCAGAGATTTTGCTGAGAGCGCAGCAAGTCTCATGTTTATTTTTATTCTGGCAATTATCCTGATATATCTGGTTCTGGCAGCACAATTCGAAAGTTTCAGGGATCCTTTCATTATTCTGTTTACTGTACCGCTAGCGGTATTCGGCACGCTTTTGTCACTTTGGTATTTCGGCCAAACACTGAATATCTTCAGCCAGATAGGTATTGTGATGCTTGTAGGCCTGATTGCAAAAAACGGAATCTTGATCGTTGAATTCGCGAACCAGCGTCAGCTACAGGGAATGAGCGTAATGGATTCGATAATGGATGCGGCCGTTGTAAGATTTCGTCCAATACTTATGACAACAATTTCTACCATACTTGGAATTCTGCCAATAGCCCTAGCTTTGGGAGCGGGCGCTGAAAGCAGAACATCGATGGGTATTGCTGTTATCGGCGGCCTTCTGATTGGAAGTTTTCTTACACTTTTCATCATACCTGCCATATACAGCTATTTGGCCTCCGACAAAAAGGTAAAGCTTGAAATACAAGAGAAAGCATTAAAAGCAGATAAAGAACTTGAGCCTGCTGGTTTATGATCGAAAAAAAAAATGTATTCACTGCAATTGTAGCTGGAATTCTGATCTTTACCGGGTTTAACACTCCGTTAAAAGCGCAGCAGCAAAACCTGTTAACACTCCATGAAGCTGTACAAATTGGTCTCGATAATAATTTCGGCGTGCAGATCTCACAAAATCTGCAGCAACAAGCCGCAAATAATCATTCGCTGGGAAATGCAGGCTTTCTTCCTTCACTCGACTTAACAGCTTCCAGAAATGAAAGTTTAGAAGACAGTGAATTCGAATCTGCTGCCGGAGATTCACAAACAAATACGGGAGCCCGCAGTTCGTCAACTTCCGCTTCATTGAATCTTAACTGGACGCTATTCGATGGCTTGCAAATGTTTACCGAATACGATCGGCTCGGCCGGCTTAAGGATGTAAGCAATAAGGAACTGCGTTTAAACCTTGAAGATCTTGTAGCCAACATCGCTCTGGCATATTATAATATTATCAGGATAACGGAACAGATTAAGGTTCTTGAAGACAATATTGCAGTGTCGAGTGAGAGAATCGAAATTGAAGAGGCAAAAGTTGAGGTAGGCAGTGGTTCCCAGTACGAATTGTTGCAGGCACAATCTGATCTGAATGCCGACAGGGCTGCGAGGCTGCGCGAACTGAATAATCTTACAGAGGCCAAAATCCAATTAAATGAATTGCTCTCGAGAGATCCTGCAACAGAATATGAAGTAACTGAAGAAATTCGATTGAATCGATTTCTCTCAAGGGAGGAGCTTTACAACAGACTTATGGCGGATAATGCCGAACTCGCAATAGCCCGCATGCAGAAAGATATTTCAAAGCTCGAAGTGAGGAGACTGAACGGTGAGCGCTTTCCGGAATTATCCCTTACATCAGGCTATAGCTACAGCCGTAATCGAAATGATGGCGGATTTTTCAGATTTAACGAAACCACAGGGTTTTCGATCGGAATCACCGCACGAGTGAATATCTTCAACGGATTTGATACAAACCGAAGAGTTCAGAATGCCCAGATCAATCAAAAGAACGCAGAGCTTAATCTTGAAGCCAGTACACTGCGCCTTGAATCAGATTTTCTTGCAGTTTTCAGAGCATATCAAAATAGCCTCGAACTGGTAGACCTGGAACAGGAAAATCTTATAAATGCCGAAGTAACGCTTGAAATTGCACTTGAGCGCTTCAGGCTTGGATCTATTAGCTCACTTGAATTCAGAGAAGCTCAAAGAACGCTTGTAAGTGCTGAAAACAGATTGATAAGTGCTCAATTTGAGGCAAAAGTGGCGGAAACGGAACTATTGAGGTTGAGCGGTGACGTTGATGCTATCTACTCAATGTAAAACCAATCACTTCGTTAATCGGGTTTGGGAAAAATATGAGCTTGCCAAACAACCATGCCTTTCACAGTTACATCAAGAATATTTTCTCAGAAAGGCAGTATTAATTTTGACGATGAATAACGAACCTTGTGGTTCTTCCGTCATCAGGAAAAGTCAATTCATCTGTTAGCTCCCTCAGAATAAAAACACCCCGGCCTCTCACGTTCAGAAGGTTATCTTCGTTAATAGGGTTCTCGGTCAGTTCATCGGGATCAAATCCCTCTCCCTCATCTGTCACCGTTACCGTAATTTTATCCGCTAACACCTCAATGGTTAATTCGGCTTTCTTATCAGGATCAAGCATGTTGCCGTGCTCAATGGCATTGGTAACGGCTTCACTCACAAGAAGCATCAAATTTGAGGTTTCATCATCCGATAGTTCTGCTTTTGGCTGCAGTTCAGATATATAATCAGGAATTCGTTCCGATTCCTGATGAGTCGATTTCAATGTGAGCCGGTAAGTATTCTGCGACATGAGTTGCCGTGTTCGGTATGCTGTTTAAGCGTAAATACCCCTCATTTTCAATGTGGCTGCCACCTTGTTAATGGCATACACATAAGCTGCCTGACGAAGCGTAATGTTATATTCTTCACTAACCTTATAAAGATTGTCGAATGCCGTACGCATCATTCTGTTAAGCCTTCTGTTGACGCGCTCTTCGGTCCAGAAATAACCCTGCCGGTCCTGCACCCATTCGAAGTAAGATACTGTTACGCCGCCTGCATTCGCAAGAATATCAGGTATTACCATAATACCATTTTTTTCCAGAATAGCGTCGGCATTGGCGGTAACCGGCCCGTTGGCTCCTTCGGAGATGATTTTAGCTTTAATGTTTTCCGCATTGTGCCGGCTTATCTGATCTTCTTTTGCAGCGGGAATCAAAACGTCGCAATCGATCTCAAGCAGTTCTTCATTGGTCAATTTCTCCGCATCGGCATATCCCTCAAGAGTATTACTATTGTTACGCATATAGCTGATCATTTCTGGGATATCCAAGCCTTTTTTATTGAAATAGCCTCCTGAAATATCGCTTACGGCAACCACTTTGGCTCCTTGCTCATACATTAGCTCTGCTGATACGGAGCCCACGTTTCCGAAGCCCTGCACCGCAACATTGGCTCTGTTGGGCATAATACCAAGTTTACTGAGTGCGGCAAGTGTAACGGTAACAACACCCCGGCCGGTTGCTTCCTTTCGCCCCTGCGAGCCGCCAAGAATAATGGGCTTACCTGTAACAACAGCAGTTTCCGTTCGGAGCGAATTCATGCTGTAGGTGTCCATGATCCATGCCATGATCTGCTCGTTTGTATTCATGTCGGGCGCAGGAATGTCACGGTCCGGACCAAAAACTTCCAGCAGGTTGGCCGTGTAGCGGCGCGTTAGCCTCTCGAGTTCGGAATAGGATAGTTTCTTTGGATCAACCCTTACTCCCCCTTTGGCACCCCCAAAAGGCACGTTCACAACCGCGCATTTCCAGGTCATCCAGGATGCAAGTGCTTTCACTTCGTCGAGGTTTACATCGGGCGCATAGCGGATTCCGCCTTTTGAAGGGCCGAGCACGTTATCGTGGATCACACGATACCCTTCAAAAACTTCAATGCGTCCATCGTCCATCACCACCGGAATGGAAACGATAACCTGCTTTACCGGACTGGCTAAGTATTGAAACATTCCTTCGTCGAGATTCAGAATTTCAGCGGCGAATCTGAATCTTTCCATCATAGATTCGAAGGGGGACTCTTTATCTAATTTGGGCCCCGGTTCTTTATAATAGGTAGTTGCGTATTGCTCTTTGGTAGATGACATATGGAGTAGCCGTGGAAGCGCTTGTTTAAAATGCTGAGGGGTTTTTTTGAAAACTTGAACCGAAAACTACTGACTTTTTTTTCAAGGAAAAATTCTTTTTTAAATGGATATGTTCGTCAACGGGTAATATTTTCTTAATACAAAAAAACTACCTTTCCCGATTGTGTCCGCTTCAGGCAGGATTTGCTGTTTAACGATACGGTTTACGGCTTAGAAGAGCACAATTTACCGGTGCAATACAGTATACAGGCTATGATATAACGATTAACATTGGTCTTTAAATGTGTACCCGCGTGGTATGTCGAAGAAGAGAAAGAAAAAGAAAAAGAACCGGCTACTTATTGAAGACGGGAAGTCGTTTAAGGCCCGGCTAAACAGTTTTCTTATACGCGAGCGAGGGTTTCTGGTACTGATCGGGATCTTTTTTTTTATTGCGGCCGCTACGTATCAAACGCCGCATATCGCTATGTGGATAGGCTTTTTCTTTGCAGCATACTCAGCTATTGCCAACGACAGCATTCAAACCATAGGCACATTTCTCGCCTCCAATGCGGATAAAAAGTGGTGGGTACTCTGGCTTTTCATTGGCGGTATTTTTGTAATCACCGTTTCGTACAGCTGGTTTACTTTCGATGGAGATGTTACCTATCAGCGGCTCACATCAAAAGGGTTTGAGGAAGCACCGCAGCGGTTTGTGTTTTTGCAGGTTGCAGCACCGCTGTTTCTTTTGATTCTGACGCGCCTCAGAATGCCAGTTTCTACAACATTTCTTCTGCTCAGTGCATTTGCTTCCACCTCAGATGGTATTATTCAGATGCTGCAGAAAAGTGTTTCGGGATACTTTGTAGCTTTTGGTGTGGCCATAATTTTATGGCTTACACTAAACCGGATGATGTTGAAATGGTTCAGCGGTGAAGCTCATCCGGTTTGGCGCCCCATTCAATGGATTACAAGCGGTTGCTTATGGGCTGTGTGGCTGATGCAGGATGCGGCAAACATTGCAGTGTATCTGCCGCGTTCATTATCAGTGAATGCATTTTTTCTGTTTACCGGATTCATCTTTCTTGGGCTTGGAGTACTGTTTTACTTAAGGGGTGATAAAATTCAAAGAATAGTGACTGAAAAGTCGGATGTAACCGATGTTAGATCTGCAACCGTAATTGACGGCGTATATGCATTCATACTTTGGTATTTTATATCGGTTAGCGTGATACCGATGAGTACCACATGGGTGTTTATCGGCCTGCTGGCAGGCCGCGAAATTGCCATGAGCCTGACCGACTCTTCTGGAAAGGGAAGGCCCCTTCCAAGAACATTAAGGCTGATTGGGAAAGACCTGAGTTATGCAATTATCGGTCTTATTATTTCTATTGTTATCGCGATTGCCATCAATCCCATCATCCTGGATGAACTGATTTTGTTTATTAGTAGTTGAAATTTTGAATAAAATAGTTCATAATTAAACGTTTTTTGAACGGTTGATTTAGATACCCAGAAAAGACGCGCAAAACTATCTCATTAACAGAAACATGAAAACGGAAGTATTGGTACTGAATCAGGATTATCAGCCGCTGAGTATTTGTTCCGTTCAGCGATCTGTAAAACTTGTTTTTCTGAACAAGGCTGAGATGCTGCATGACAACCCGGAAAGGGTGCTGAGAACGGTAGACGATGAGTATTCCTACCCATCGGTGATAAGACTGCGGAAATACATCAATCTGCCTTACTCACGAATTGCACTTTCCCGAAGAAATATCATGAAAAGGGATATGCACACTTGCCAGTACTGCGGTGTAAAGACGGATCTCACGCTCGACCACGTGATGCCCAGAAGCAGGGGCGGCCGCGACAGTTGGGAGAACCTTGTTACTGCATGCAATACCTGCAACGTAAAGAAAGGAAACCGGACTCCCGATGAGGCGCGAATGCCCCTTCGTACCAAACCTTATCGTCCTATCCACATCACATTTTTCCGGAATCTGATGAACGGAGTCCAGGAACACTGGAAGCCGTACCTGTATATGTAGCTTTTTCGGATAGCCGGCATTTCATTTCATGCGATAGGGAAAAAGCCACTGATAGCCAATAACGCATCACCCATTGGCTCATCTATCGAACACGTTATCAAAATCCAATCAGATAACATTCTTTTTGTCCAGCTTTTGTTCCACCCCTGCAATGGTCAGGCCGGTCAACAGCAGTACTCCACTCCAGCAAGTCATTTCGAGCAAAACAAGAAGTGCCGGCTCCAGCAACACATTCCACGGCAGGTAGAACTGGAACCACGGCACCATAAGTATCCAGCCAATGGCACCGAAACGGAGCCCGCGTTTCCACCAGCTTCCCTTGAAGGCCGGGATCAGGTATACATACACCATTCCCCACAGTGCTCCAATTGTGAAAAGTCCGGCTATCAGTATCCACGGGGCTTCACTGGCTCTTGGCAGTGGTTCTTCCGTAAAAACCACCAGCATTTTGGCGCTTTGCAGGTCCGGATTTGTGAGTATTATTTGGGCCGGGCCAAAGAAGAGTAAGATGCCGATAAACCATGCAGCACCTCCGGCAATTCCGGCTATAAGTCCTCGTACCCAATCATTTGATTTAATCATAGGTCTGCCTCACGTTTATCATCCCGTTTTTCATCTGACAGACTGCGGAATGAAAGTTTTGGTTTGCGGGGAAATAACCACTCTGACTTAAAAGGTTCTGAAAATTTGCAGATAAATTTTCTCAAAAGAAAAGAAGACGGTTTGCGTTTACAACCTTCACGCGAGTTACACAGAAAATGCGTATTTTACGTGATTAAGTAATGTTTGAAATTATTTGAGTATGAGTACAAAAAGACGTGTTCTTGTTGCCATGAGCGGCGGTGTTGATTCATCCGTAGCCGCAGTGATGCTCAGGGAGCAGGGATACGAAGTGATTGGAATTACGATGAAAACCTGGGATTACCACCGAAGCGGCGGTGATACAGGGAAAGAAACGGGCTGCTGCACGGTAGAGTCGATGAACGACGCCCGCCAGATTGCCGTACGTCACGGATTCAAGCATTTTATCGTGGATATCCGCGATGAGTTCGGAAACTGGGTAATCGACCGTTTCATTGAAGATTACACCAGCGGACGGACACCCAATCCGTGCGTGCTCTGTAATACTCATATCAAATGGGCGGCACTTCTTAGGCGAGCCGACAACCTTGGCTGCGATTTTATTGCCACCGGCCACTATGCCAACGTGCGTGAAGAGAACGGGCGATATGTGATTTCGAAAGGTAAGGATCACAACAAAGACCAGTCGTACGCGCTTTGGGGTGTGGAGCAAAAACACCTTGAGCGGACTATCTTTCCGCTTGGCAAGTATCGCAAGACTGAAATCCGGCAGCTTGCCGAAGATTACGGGCTTCTGAACGTGGCAAACAAACCCGATTCATACGAAATCTGCTTCATCCCCGACAATAACTACCACCGGTTCCTGAAAGACAAGGTTGACAATCTCGAGGAGCGGGTTAGCGGGGGTGTGTTTGTTGATAAGTTTGGAAAGATTGTTGGCAAGCATAAGGGCTTTCCATTCTATACCATCGGTCAGCGGCGCGGTCTCGATCTGCCCATGGGCAAGCCGGTGTATGTTACCCATATCGATGCCGATAGAAACGTGATTACTATCGGTGAAAAAGAGGATCTGATCAGCACCACCTGCAGGGCAAAAGAGGTGAATATGGTGAAGTATGCCGAAATACCGGGAGGTGAAATGGAAATCATCGGTAAAATCCGCTACAACGATAGTGGGGCTATGGGGACAATTCGTCAACTTTCTGACGATGAAATTGAAGTTCAATTTCCCGCCGGGCGTGAGGCCATAACTCCCGGGCAGGCCGTTGTATGCTACGAAGACGACGACGTGGTAGCAGGCGGATGGATCAAAAAAGTAAATGTGGAAATGGAAGAAACCGTTGAGGCGGAGGGATGAAACAAAGGATGAAATTTTGCGTTCACTCGCATATGAACTCATCCTTAGATTCTACAATTATGAAACGCACTCTTTTTGCAGCCATCTTCATTTTATTCAGCGGACTCATCTATACTGCTGAGGCACAGTTTGAAGGTGAGATTTCTTTCCTTATACACAATCCGCAGGAACGGGGTGATGTAACCAATCTGGACATCACGTTTACCAAAAACCGGATCTACATCGGCTCCAACAGCTCCATGGATGTAATGACGGGATTAAGCACAAATGGTATTCTGGTAAGAAATGACCATCAGGATTTTGTGTTTATGACCGGTAAAGACGAAGCGTTAAAAATTGCCAAAAGCGATATTGATGCATTGGTGAACCTGATAAACCGTTTTCAAGGGCGTTCAGAAACGACTCCCTCTTCTAATTTCGATTGGGAACAACACGTAGTGGAAACCGGAAATACACGAATGCTGAACGGTTACCGCGCAAGTGAGTTTGTCTTAAACAGAGAAGATGAAAATGAATATGTATCGGTTTGGCTTACCGATGAAATTAAAGTAGACTGGGGCCTTTTAAATGAAGCATGGCAAACAACAGGTTCCAGACAAGTTGGTGAGGATATACCAATAGAGCTTATCATGAACCGAAACAGTTTTCCTTTGCTGATTGAAGCTTACCAGGAAGGCAAGCCGGTATTCCGCGCTGAAAGTGTACAGGTAAACAGCAGAGATTTTGACCGGTCAAAAACCGAAATATCATCAGGCACCAAGCTGCTCGGATTTACCGACCTGATGATGAATATGTTCAGGCAAAGAAGATAACGTATGCGGCGGAAGTACATCCTGTTCTTAATTCCTGCACTGTTGTTTTTATTTTGGGGATGTGCTTCGAGCGATGCGATGAAAGACTCAGATGCAGAACCAGCTGCCGAAATTCAATATCCTGATCCCGATCCTGAAATATCCTTTCTGCTCGATACCTATCGGGAATCGCTTAATGAAGTGATGGGGAGCCGGGTTGCAGTTGTAACAGACACTATTCGTTTTGGGCAGCCTGAAAGTCCGCTTGGAAATCTTGTTTCGGACGCAATTCGATACCGGGCGGGCAGTGAGCTTGGAAGATTCGTAAACATCGGCATTATCGGTGAGATTTCATTCAGGCTTTTTCTCACCCCGGGGGATCTTACCCTGGGAGACGTTTTGGAGTTCATGCCCTACGACAATCACCTTGTGGTACTAACACTGCCGGGTTACAAGGTTGCAGAACTTGCTCACCAGGTGGCAGACCAAGGTGGTGCGCCGGTAAGCGGCCTGAGGTTCAGGATCAACGACGGACGTGCTGCAGGTATACTAGTTAATTCGCAGGTACTCGACAGAAACAGGGATTACCTGGTGGCAACAAGCAGCTGGGTTGCAAATGGCGGTGATCGTTACCCTGCAGTCTGGGAATATACCGACCGGATCGACCTCACCGATGTGGATGTGAGAGAGCTTTATATCGATTACTTCAGAAGCCGCCGGGAAATTCATCCGATAACAGACGGGAGGCTGAGAAACTAAACGGAGATGATTTCAAGAAAAGAGTTTCTAAAACAAACGGCATATCTGGCGGCAGGTTCAGCCCTGCCCTTCTGGCTTGGGGAGAACAAAAGTTCTTCCAACAATATCACTATTCTTTACACAAACGACACCCACGCGCGGCTCGACCCGTTCCCCGACAACGCTGTTGAATTTGCGGGCCTTGGCGGTATTGCACGGAGGGCTTCGCTTGTGAGGCAGATTCGCCGCGAACAGAAAAACGTGCTGCTGCTTGATGCAGGAGACGTTTTCCAGGGAACGCCCTGGTTCGACATGTACGGCGGCAAGGTAGACCTGAAACTTATGACCGAAATGAACTACGACGCCATGGCGGTGGGCAATCATGAGTTCGATCGGGGGCCGGAGGGTTTTGCCGAAGCAGCACAAAAAGCGGGTTTCCCCATCCTGGCGGCAAATTATCATGTGCAAAACACACCGATGAATCCGTATGTAAGGCGTCTGCTTGTGAAGGATTTTGGAGGTTTCAGGGTTGGTATTTTTGGCCTCGGCATTCAGCTCGATGGGGTGGTGCCGCGCGAGCTGCATGGTGATGTGCGATACCGGGATCCTGAGGCGTGGGCAAGAGGAATGGCGCGAAGCCTGCGTGAATTTCACCGATGTAAGTATGTGATCTGCCTAAGCCACCTGGGCTACAGTTACCGCGATGCGCGCATTGACGATATCAAAATTGCACAGCGCGTTGAGGGGATTGACCTGATCATCGGCGGCCACACGCATACCTTTCTTGACAACCCTGTGCCTGTGACCAATCCTGCCGGCAAAACCACGCTCATCTCCCAGATGGGGCATGGAGGCGTTCGGCTCGGCAGAATCGACCTGAACCTGAGCGAGCGCAACAGCCCGTTCGGGACGAGCTCACGGTTCTACACCATCGGAAAAGAGATCGATTAAGATTGATTGGCTGTTTAATGTTCCTTGTGGGGTTTCGTGAATGAATCACAGAAATCTACAGTGGGGAACATATAATCAACAGTCAACAATTTGCAATGTTAATGTTCTTTCCCGAAAAGGATAAGATGGTAGCGATGATAGAGCTTGTTATGGTAGAGTCTGTTGTCGCTCTTCAACAGCCGACTGGAAAGCAAATCCGGTTATGAAAAGTATAAAATGTAATATCACGTGGTTATCTGACTATACGAGGAGAGTCATGAATCGGATGGCTTATTGGAAAAAATAGTCCGGCAATAGATAAACTGAATTTTATCATTGTCAAGAAACAGATCGCATCCCTGTTTTAGCTTACATTGCAAAGCGCTACCTTTAGCTGTCGTAATTTGATTCGAAAATGCTTTTGAAATGAACTCATTCTGCCGAATTCTATGGGCGGCAATCTGTATACTGCCACTCGCTTTGCCTCTGCATGCTCAAAATCAAACCGATGACCGCTTTCCGGGACTACCCTATTACAGTTATGGTGATGGACTAGGATGGACCACCCCCGACAGCACTTATCAGCTGAATATGCGTTTTCGGATGCAGAATCGGGCTACGTATTCAAATTATGACGGTCAGGAAGAATCGGTTGAAATGCTGGTTCGCCGCCTCAGGCTTAGGTTCGACGGGTTTGTGGGTGATCCGCGGTTTCTCTATGCCATTCAGCTCTCTTTTGCCCCCGGCGATGTGGGTACGCTTCGCGATGGAGGAAATATCAATATTATTAGGGATGCGGTGGTTTATTACCGGCCGAGCCGGCACTGGAATATTGGTTTTGGCCAAACCAAGCTTCCGGGAAACAGGCAGCGGATCAATTCATCGGGAGCGCTTCAGCTTACCGATCGATCCATTAATAACGCGCTATTTAATATCGACAGGGATTTCGGGCTGCAGGTGTACTACCTAAATGAAGATACAGGAAGTTTTCCTTACAATCTGAAAACAGCTGTCAGTACCGGAGAAGGCCGTAACTGGACGGATCAGAATGATGCCAATCTCGCTTATACAGCCCGGCTTGAGCTTATGCCTCTTGGCTCATTTCAGCGCAGGGGAATGTTTTTTGAAGGAGACATTGTGAGGGAAGAAACGCCAAAATTACTGTTTGGCGGCACGTGGCACTATAATCACCAGGCAAGGAGGGTGCAGGGACAGCAGGGTGCAGTGCTTGCTGAACCGGCTGATCTCACTTCCATTCTGCTTGATGCTATGCTGAAGTACCAGGGCTGGTCATTTCAGTCGGCATGGATGACCCGCCGCACCGATTTCCCTGTTGCTGTTGCAGGCCCTCCCTTTGTAATGGCCGGAAGCGGAACAGATCTTCAGCTGAGTTACCTCTTCCCGAGCGACTATGAGCTCATCGGCCGCTTTTCCACCCAAACTCCGGCGCCTGAGATTGAGGCGTTCATGCCACAGCGCGAGCAGTATACGTTCGGCATCACGAGGTATATCTGGGAGCATGCGCTGAAAATACAGACTGAGCTAACCTACGATGTCCGATCATTTCCCGGAACAGGTTCGGAAAACGGCTGGTATTTACGATTCCAGGTGGAGTTTGGGATATAAACCGAGACCGGGTAAAAGCTGTATCTGAATAACGCCTTGTAAAGAGCGGTTTGAACGGCAGCGGCTTATACAGTGAAGTGCAGCTGAAACGTTATGCAGCCGATCAGCCTATTGCAAAACTTCCGAACCAACCGCCACCGGGTGGGTCCAGCCAAACTTGTCTTCCAGCTTGCCATACTGAATACCGGTAACCCTGTCGAACATCTTTTTGGCAAAAGGCCCGATTTCGTTTTGGTTCAGGGTAATGGTATCTCCTTTGTGGTGAATCAGTCCTACGGGAGAAATTACGGCTGCGGTTCCCGCCCCGAATACTTCCTTCAGCACGCCAGATTTATGAGCGTCGAACACTTCATCGATTGAAATGCGGCGTTCCTCCACCTCAACTCCCCACTCTTTTGCTATAGCGATTACCGAACGGCGGGTGATTCCCGGTAGCACGGTTCCCCCAAGATGCGGCGTAATGAGCTTGTCGCCGATCAGAAAAAAGATATTCATGGTGCCCACTTCTTCCACATATTTTTGTTCGATGGCATCGAGCCAGAGCACCTGCGTGTACCCCTTCGTCTGGGCATTGCGGGCAGGCAGAAAGCTTCCGCCATAATTTCCGGCCGCTTTGGCCTCACCGGTGCCGCCGCGAACTGCGCGCACATAATTTTCGGTGGTAGTCAGCTTCACGGGATTGAACCCTTCACTGTAATAAGCGGCCACCGGGCTTGTAATAACATAATATCTATATTCGGCTGCAGCCTTCGCAGCGATATACTGTTCTGATGCGAACATAAAAGGACGCAGGTAAAGAGCATGCCCATATTTTTTCGGCACCCACTTATAATCCGTCTTCATCAGTTCTTCAAGCCCTCTGATAAAAGCTTCCTCGCTGATTTCGGGCATGCTGAGCCTTCGCGCCGAATTATTAAGACGCAAGTGATGATCCTCAAGCCTGAAAAGATTGATCGTGTTTTCATCAGAGTAATACGCTTTCATGCCTTCAAACACCGACTGTCCGTAATGCAGGGCGTGCAGCGATGGCTCGAAACTGATGGGGCCGTATGGCTTAATAACCGGATCGGACCATTTCCCGTCTCTGTAAACCATTTCCAGCATGTGATCTGAGAAGACGCGCCCGAACTCGAGTTTGTCAAAATTGATTTCTGAAATTCGGCTTTTNTCTGTGTGCTGAACGGTAATTTCCATTATGTGCGGTTTGTGAAATTCTTTTTCGTTAAGATAAGGCGTTTTTATGTAACAGGAGAAGCCGCCCCTTATTTTTCTTATCAATATTAAACCATAGTAAACCATGAAAATTCCCATACTTGTGATAACAGCTATGCTTTTGTTCATCTCCGACGTGTTGACTGCACAAACCCGGAATGACATTACACCGCACATTCTGCCAATGCGTGAACGGGCACAGGTAATTGATCGATGGACGGAATACCGTCTCGATAATCTTGTACCGGAATTGATGCGCAGGGAGGGAATCGATATGTGGGTGTTGGTAGCCCGTGAGTACAACGAAGATCCTGTGCTGCTTACCATGCTTCCCGCAACCTGGCAAAGTTCACGCCGGACAACCATTTTAGTCTTTTTTGATCCAGGTGATGGAGAAGCAGTGGAGCGTTTCGCCGTGTCGCGCTATAATATCGGATTTTTCGAAACAGAGTGGTTCCCGGATGAAGAGCCCGACCAGTGGAAGCGGTTGGTCGAAATTATAGCGGACCGAAATCCGTCAAAAATTGGGGTTAACGTTTCGGAGCATTTTGCACTGGCCGACGGTATCAGCTATACCGATTTCAATCATCTTAAAAACAGC
>SL_3KL_010_SEDDRAFT_10001320_pt1 | contig 22392 bp, 13 predicted proteins | sample SodLakKL_010_SED_2_FD_10381 | JGI IMG/M metagenome (IMG submission 10381) | reverse complement strand
GTATTACTCAACATATTGGAGCATATTCTGTTGAACATGAAAAAGACAAATCAATTACTTTTCTTGATACTCCCGGTCATGAAGCTTTTACTGCAATGAGAGCCAGAGGTGCAAAGCTAACGGATGTGGCAATTATTGTTGTAGCTGCTGATGATAGCGTTATGCCTCAAACAAAAGAAGCAATTAATCATGCTCAAGCTGCCGGAGTTCCTATAATTATTGCTATTAACAAAATTGATAAACCTACAGCTAATCCTGATAAGGTTAAAGAAGAGCTTGCTAATTTTAATATTCTTGTTGAAGATTGGGGAGGGAAATACCAATGCCAGGAAATCTCTGCAAAACATGGGCAAAATATAGACCAGCTTCTTGAAAAAGTTTTACTTGAGGCGGAAATGCTGGATTTAAAAGCAAATCATAAGAAAAACGCAAACGGTACAGTAATTGAGTCAATGCTAGATAAAGGAAGAGGATATATTACTACTATTTTAGTACAAGAAGGAGAGTTAAAGATTGGCGATATGGTTATTTCAGGTGTTAATTCCGGAAAAGTAAAAGCAATGTTTAATGAGAGAGGCGTTAAAGTTAATATTGCCGGTCCTTCTAGCCCTGTACTAATACTTGGACTTAATGGGGCTCCACAAGCAGGTGAAAAATTTAATGTAATATCTGATGAAAGTGAAGCCAAAAATATTGCTGCAAAAAGACAGCAACTTGTTAGAGAACAAGGGCTTAGAACTCAAAAACATATTACACTTGACGAAATTGGCAGAAGAATAGCCATTGGCGATTTTAAAGAACTTAATGTTATTGTTAAAGGGGATGTTGATGGTTCTGTTGAAGCACTTAGTGACTCTATTCTTAAACTATCAACAGACGAAATAAGTGTAAATATTATTCATAAGGCTGTAGGACCTATAACAGAGGGTGATGTATTGTTAGCATCCGCATCTAATGCTATTATAATAGGATTTCAGGTTAGGCCTTCCCTGGCTGCAAGAAAGCTAGCAGAACAAGAAGAAATTGATATCAGGCTATATTCTGTTATTTATAATGCTATTAATGAACTTAAATCCGCTATTGAAGGTATGCTTTCGCCTGAGATAGAAGAAAAAATCACTGCAAATCTGGAAGTACGAGATGTTTTCAAGATAACTAAAGTCGGTCAAGTTGCAGGATGTTACGTCCTTGATGGTAAAATTCACAGAAACTCTGATGTTAGAATCATTCGCGATGGAATCGTAGTTTATACCGGAAAATTAGGGTCTCTTAAAAGATTTAAAGATGATGTTAAAGAAGTAGCCTCAGGCTATGAATGCGGACTTAATATTGAAAATTTTAACGACATTAAAGTAGGAGATATTATAGAAGCATTTGAGACTGTTGAAATTGCCAGAAAACTTGAATAAAATATTTTCATATCTTTTTAATATTTTATGGTAAACTTCAAAATTAATATTGATGGTATATCAAAATTTATCAGCAGAGAAGAAATAAAGCTTTTTGAGAATGAAGCCATTTCTAATTTTAAAAAAATTGTAGACAGAACGGGGGAGGGAAATGAATCCCTTGGCTGGGTTGATTTGCCGGAGAATATTAGTGCTAATCTGATAGCAAAAGTTAATGAAGAAGCAAATAGAATAGTTGCTCAATCTGAAGTTATAGTCATTGCAGGGATAGGTGGCTCATATCTAGGAGCAAGGGCTGTTATTGAAGCTTTAAGCCCTTATTTCAGCAAAAATAACCAAAAGGAAATCATTTATGCCGGGCATAATATTTCAGAAGATTATCTTGACAGTTTAATAAATTGGCTTGATAACAAGTCATATTCCCTTATAGTTATTTCAAAATCAGGCACAACATTAGAAACAGCTATTGCCTTTCGCTTATTAAAAACACATCTTGAAAAAAAATATGGTAAGGACGAAGCTAAAAAAAGAATTACGGCAATAACTGATGCCAAAAAAGGGGCGCTTAAAGAATCTTCAAATATAGAAGGTTACCAAACTTTTATCATACCAGAAGATATTGGTGGAAGATATTCGGTTCTTACCCCGGTTGGGCTTTTACCAATAGCTTGTGCCGGTTTTAATATTGAAAAAATTATTTCCGGTGCAAAAAACATGCGAAAAAAAATACTTGAAAGTACCGAAGTATTCGAAAATCCGGCTTTTCTTTACGCAACTATAAGAAATATACTTTATAATAAAGGCAAGGTTATTGAAATTTTAGCACAATATGAGCCTAAGCTGTTTTATTTTTGTGAATGGTGGAAGCAACTTTTTGGGGAAAGTGAAGGGAAAAAAGGCAAGGGTATTTTTCCTGTAAGTGTTGGCTTCACAACAGACCTCCACTCTTTAGGACAATACATTCAAGAAGGGCAGCGAATATTTTTTGAGACTGTTATTAGTATTGAAAAAAGCAAAAATGCACTGAAAATCCCAAAGCTAAAAGCGGATTTTGACGGATTAAACTATATAGCTGACAAAAATATACATGATATAAATTCTATTGCCGAAAAAGGCACATCTTTGGCGCATATTGACGGCAACGTTCCTGTTATAAAATTCACTTTACCTGAAATCAATGAAGAAAATATTGGAGAAATGCTATATTTCTTTAAATTCAGTTGTGCTTTAAGTAGCTATTATAATGACATTAACCCTTTTGACCAACCCGGAGTTGAAGCATATAAGTCTAATATTTACTCTTTGCTAAAAAAACTATAATTAAAAAAGCCGTTTTATAATTCTTCTCGGTGTATAATTTATTGCAATTGGGGCAGACTTAATGAGCATAAGTAGTATTATGGGCAAAAAAGCGGGATTTAAATCCTGAGGCAACAACTGCCAAAAAATCAGCATCAAAATCAATAAAAAAGAAACAATTTTAAAATACCATCTTGTAATTCTATTAATACTATTTAAATGGTACTTGGCAAAGAAGTAAATATAAGTAGGTAGCGTCCATATAAGGTTCATATTTGCATTTGCAGCCTCATGTTCAGATATGAACCACAAAAAGATTATAGTAACGCCTATTAAGCTAATAATACTAAAAAATAAAATATCAAAAACTTTTTCAATTTTTCTGTTTAAGAAACTTGCAATTCCTAATACAAAGACTATCCAGAATACTAATTTAGGTGTAAACGGATTAGTTCTTTCACGAATGAGTTTTTCTTCCAGCAATACCCGATGTTCACTTATCAATGGTTGCCCATCAGATAATTTTGCTTGAGCAAATGCAATAAACATTTCATCGGGCAAGAACATATACTCGTATGGCTCAGCAATTATGTCAGATGGCAAGCCAAGAGCTATATCTATTCCAAATTCTTCCCACGGCATATATTCCAGATATGGTTTCAATAAATCTCTAAATGATTTTTCTTCAATATTATATGGATAATTATACCATTTAACATACAAGAAATCATCTACTATATCTCTAATTCGAGTTGCACAATTATCAAAGAAAAAGTCATATCTATAAAATCTATTTTCAGGGAGGGCATTATTTTCTAAAAAATCGAAAATCCTTTGTTTTTCATTTAAGTTAAGGTTCAAAACTTGTTCATAAACTGCTCTTCCTTCGCGCCTGTATTGTCTTTCATAAACATAATATGTGCTAACTGACAGCATATAATCCAGTTTTCCTTTAGAAAATTTCCAATAAAAATTAGGAGTGTTAAAGTCAAAAGTGCCGTAATTATATACTCTATCTAATGAATTTTCGGGGTCTTTGACTCTCAAAGCGCTATGTCCAAAAACCGAATATAATTCTTGCCCTGGAGAGGATGTTAGTAGCGTTATTTCAGATTTTTCCGAAAGTTTAATATTTTTATAATACCCATAGCTATCATTAGCATATAAAATCAATAAAAGAAAAAATAATATAAGATGTAAGAATTTTTTAATTTTCATTTTTATAATTAATTATATTTTTGTACTACCTGAGTATGATTTTTATTATTTATTATTTTTTCAAATATTGTCTAATGAGTAATGCAATCCTATATTATCTCTGCGTTTTTTAGCCATTTTTATAGTCAAATAGGATACATTAATAATATTTCTTAATTCGCATAATTTTGGATTCAATATAGATTTTATATATAACTCTTCCGTTTCGTTGAATAAAAGGTTTAATCTTTTTAAGGCACGATTTAATCTAAGGTCAGATCTGACAATTCCGACATAGTTACTCATGATTCCTTGTACTTCTTTAAGACTTTGAGTTATCAGCACCATTTCTTCATTAAGTACTGTTCCTTCGGAGTCCCATTGTGGGATATTATCATAATGCTCAAATTTATCTACAATATTTGTTGTTTCCGTTGCGGCTCTATTAGCAAAGACGACTGCTTCGAGCAAAGAGTTAGATGCCATTCTGTTAGCTCCGTGCATTCCTGTGGATGCGCATTCTCCGGCTGCATAGAGTCTTTTAATTGAGCTTTTCCCGAATTTGTCAGTTACTATTCCTCCACAAATATAATGAGCTGCAGGGGTCACAGGAATCATATCCTTTGCCATATCTATGCCTAAGGACTTGCATTTTTTATAAATATTAGGGAAACTTCTTTTTAAGGCAATTCTATCTATGTGTCTGCAGTCAAGATAAACATACTCATCACCTGATAATTTTAATTCAGTATCAATAGCTCTTGCAACAATATCTCTTGGGGCTAAAGATCCTCTATCATCATATTTATCAATAAAAACTTCCTCTTTAGAATTTTTTAAAATTGCTCCAAATCCACGTATAGCTTCAGTAATTAAAAAGGAAGGCTTTTCTAGAGGATTGTAAAGCGAGGATGGATGAAACTGAACAAATTCCATATTATTTATTTCTCCTTTAGCACGATATACCATAGCAATTCCATCACCTGTAGCCACATTAGGGTTTGTAGTTGTTTGATAAGCCATCCCTATACCTCCGGTTGCCATAAGAGTTATTTTTGAAAGCACTGTGTTTACTTGACCTTTTGAGGGGTCTAAGACATATGCTCCATAACATTCTATGTCAGGAGTATTTCTTTTAATATTTTTCCCTAAATGATGTTGAGTTATTATATCAACAACATATTGATTTTCAAATATTTCTATATTAGTATTTTTCTTTGCGGCATCAATCAGGGCGCGCATAATTTCTTTTCCGGTACAATCTTTATAATGTAAGACTCTATTTTCCGAGTGTCCTCCTTCTTTTCCCAGATCAAATTCTCCTTTCTCATTCTTATCAAATGACGCCCCCATTTTTATTAAATCTTTGATTCTTTCAGGTCCTTCCATGCAAACCATTTTTACAATCTGCTCATCGCAAAAACCGGCGCCACAATCTATAGTATCTTTAATATGTTTTTCGATACTATCAGGGGATCTAACAACTGCTGCTATGCCTCCTTGGGCATATTTTGTTGTATTCTCAATAACAGGTCCTTTAGATAACACCAAAACTTTTCCATGCTCAGCAACTTTTAAAGCATAATAAAGTCCGGCTATCCCACTCCCAATAACAAGAAAATCTGTCTTTTTAATCATGTTAATTTAAACTATAAAAAAAGCTGTCAAAATGTTACAAAAATATCATTTTTTGACAGCTTTTACAATTTAATAACAACAAAACTTAATTTTATACTAAGATTATATTCATATTATAATTTCTCAATACCTACTTATGAATTATAATCAAATATAAAGTGAGGTAATATTATTTATTCCTTTCCTAAGCTATTATTTTTTATTTAAGTTTGTTTTCAACCTTAATAATTTCCATACCTTTGCGTATAGCTTCTTCATTAAGAGGGATTAAGTGATGATACCTTTCCGGCAGAACTTTTTCGAGACCTTTTATAACATTTTCAACGTCAAGAATAGGTCTGGCTTTCAAAAACCCACCTATAACAATCATATTAAAAATTTTAGTATTTTTCATTTTAATTGATTCGTCATAAGCTCCTATAGAGTAGATATCAATATCCTTTCTTTCAGGTTTTCTGATTATTCCATTAGTTTCATATATCAGCATTCCTCCTGGTTTAACGGTCTCTTCAAATTTATCCAATGAAGGTTGATTTAGCATTATAGCTGTATCATATGCATTAAGTACCGGGGAGCTGATTTTTTCATCACTTATTATAGCGGTGCAATTTGCAGTTCCTCCTCTCATTTCGGGTCCATACGAAGGCATCCAAGTCACTTCTTTATTTTGCATGACGCCACCGTAACAAAGAATTTGCCCCATAGAAAGGACTCCTTGTCCGCCAAATCCTGCTATTATAATTTCTTCGTTCATTATTATATAAATTTAAATTAATTTATCATTTTGGTGTTTTAATATCTCCTAAGGGATAAAAAGGGAACATATTTTCTTCCATCCATTTATTAGATTCTGCCGGAGTCATTTTCCAGTTAGATGGGCAGTTAGAAACAACTTCCACAAGGCATGTTCCTTTATTTTCTTTTTGATATTCAAGGGCTTTTTTAAATGCTCTTTTAGTTTTGCGAGCATTTGCCGGTGTATGCACACTATGTCTTGTTGCATAGTATGTTCCGGGTAATTCGGCCACTAGTTCAGAAATTTTCAGGGGATTTCCCATTGTTTTAATATCTCTACCTCTTGGAGATGTTGTACTTTTCATGTTTTCCAGGGTAGTTGGTGCCATTTGTCCACCTGTCATTCCATAAATACCGTTATTTATAAAAACAATAAGGATATTTTCGCCTCTATTGCATGCATGAATTGTTTCTGCAGTACCAATTGCTGCGAGGTCGCCATCACCTTGATAAGTAAAAACGTATTTTTCGGGCAACACTCTTTTTATACCTGTAGCTACTGCCGGCGCTCTACCATGAGCTGCTTCAAGCATATCAACATCAAAATAATAATACGCTAAGACAGAACATCCAACAGGTGCTATACCAATGGTTTCACCTTGAATATCCAGGTCATCAATAGCTTCTGCGAGCATTCGATGCGCAGTTCCATGACCGCAACCCGGGCAATAATGAAGCTCGCGTTCGGTCATTGACTTAGATTTTTCGTAAACTAAATTTTCGGGTTTTATCAAATTTTCTGCCATTTGTTTAGCCTCCAATAAATTTTTGTTCAAAAGCATTTAATATTTCATCCGGCGAAGGAATCATTCCGCCAAATCTTCCGTAATGTTCAACGGGGACTTTTCCGTTTACTGCGAGCCTGACATCTTCAACCATTTGCCCGGCATTCATTTCAACAGTAAAAACCCCTTTTACCTGATCTGCTAATTTATTAATAATTTCTGCAGGATATGGGTATAAAGTTTGAGGTCTGATTTGTCCGACCTTATAACCTTTTTCTCTAGCCATTTCCATGGCTTTTTGAGTTATTCTTGCACAAGAGCCGAAAGAGACAAACAAGTATTCAGCATCATCAATATTGTATGCTTCATACATAACCTCATTTTTTTCAACTTCTCTATACTTTGCTTGTAGCCTTAGGTTAACTTCTTCTTGTTCTTCCGGTTTTAATTGCAAAGAAGTAACAATTACGTGGTCTTTCCCGGGTTTTTTTCCTGTGGTTGCCCACTCATATTCTTTAGTAGAGCGAGGCATTTGTTCGAACAATTCGACTTTTTCCATCATTTGTCCAATTATACCATCAGAAAGTATCATTACCGGGTTACGATATTTGAATGCAAGTTCAAAAGCGAGTTTAACATAGTCAACTGTTTCTTGAACGGTTGCAGGAGCGAGCACAATAAGTTTATAATCACCATGTCCTCCTCCTTTAACAGATTGTAAATAGTCTGATTGTGACGGTTGAATTGTTCCCAATCCTGGTCCGCCACGAACAATATTTACAACTACACAAGGCAATTCAGCTCCTGCAATATATGATAAGCCTTCTTGTTTTAAGCTAATTCCCGGACCTGAAGAAGATGTCAGTGCTTTTTTACCGCATCCTGCAGCTCCATAAATCATATTAATTGCAGCAACTTCACTTTCAGCTTGTAAAACAACCATACCTGTTCTTTTTTCTGTATCTTCAGCCATAAGATATTCAATTATCTCTGACTGAGGCGTTATAGGATACCCGAAATAAGCATCCACGCCAGCTCTTATAGCTGCTTCTGCTAAAGCTTCATTGCCTTTCATTAATCTTAATTCTTTCATCTTGAAAAGCTATTTTATTAGTTCAATTTATTTTTTTTAATTATTTTTCTCTGTAAACAGTTATTACTGCATCCGGGCATACAACAGCGCAGTTAGCACAACCGGTGCAATCAGAATTTACTTTTACAGCATAACGAAAACCTTTGGCGTTAACTTTATCACTCATAGCCAAAACATTTTGCGGACATGAGGCTATGCAAAGTTCACATCCCTTACATTTTTCTATTTGAATGACAACATCACCTTTTTTTGCCATCTTTATAAATATTTTTATTCGTTAAAAAATTTATTTCTTTAAAAAACTTATATTATAACTTTGGCAAATCTATAATTAATTATTTAAATAATAAAGACAATTCGAAAAAATCTTTTTATTGTTAATGAAAGATTCTGATTTAAAAATAATTATAAATATTATTTTTGACAAATATTTTTTTAACTATTTCTTCGTTATAAATTTTAAATTAATATTGAGCATTGTCATATTAAAAAGCATTAATAATAAAAAAAGATATGATTCCCTATTATAATTAGATATTTTGGTTACTAATAAGTTGCGGGAGCGTTTATTTATTTTGTAGTTTAATCGGACAACTATTTGATTGCCAGATAATTTATTAAACATGCAAAGATTGAAATCAAAAATAAAAAAAACATCAATACTTTTTTTTGGAGCAATTTTTATTGCAATAAGCATAATTTTTATCCTAAATCAGTTAATTAATTGGCGGTCAGCAAATTATTTATATGATAACATTGAAGAAATACCTAAAACTAATGCAGCATTAGTTTTAGGAACAAGCCAATATAAGAGAGATGGTACACTAAACAAATATTTTTACAATCGAATAAATGCTGCTGTTATACTTTATGAAAATGACAAGGTCAATTATATCATTGTTAGTGGTGATAATCGAGCTACAAATTATAATGAGCCGAAATTTATGCGTCGCGCTTTGATTAATAAAGGTGTGCCAGATAGCATCATTTACATGGATTTTGCAGGATTCAGGACTTTCGATTCAGTAGTTAGATGTCATAAAGTTTTCGGGCAAAATAATTTTACTGTCGTTTCTCAGAAATTCCATAATCAGAGAGCTATTTATATTGCACAATCAAAAAATATTAATGCTATTGGCTTTAATGCTGAAGATGTAAAAATAAAAGAAGGGATGCGTGTTCAGATTAGAGAAGTATTTGCGAGAGTTAAAGTTTTTATTGATCTTATTACAGGAGCACAACCACACTTTCTTGGAGAACCTATTCAGGTAGGAAACTCATAGCTATTTTAAACATTTCCTGATAAAATTTGTTAAGTTATTAAAAATATAATAAAGAGACAGAATTGCTTTTTTAAAGTCACGCTTTATTTCATATTTTAATTTTTTAAAAGTTTAACTTCAAAAATTTAATGCTATGAGTATAAAAGAATCTATTATTAATGTATTTAAAGATGCAGGACAGCCATTACGCACCGGAGAGGTTGTAAAACAAACCGGATTAGAGAAAAAAGATGTAGAAAAAGCTATTAAAGAGATGAAAGATGAAGGCACAATTTACTCTCCCAAGCGTTGTTATTTAGACTTAAAACAGTAGTCAGGATTAAACAACTTGCATAATTAAACCGCAAAAAAGCTGTTTATTAACAAAAGTTTATACGCTTAATAAAAAAGGGATGCCAAATTGAAAGCATCCCTTATTATTTATCAACACCTATTCTTTATTTTTTAATAATTTTAATGTATCCTGTTTCTCCTTCACTTTCTAGCTTCAATAAATACATTCCCGGTTCTATGTCGTTTGTTTTTACGACAGTTTTTCCTGTAAACTCATCTTCTTCTATTATTTGACCGGTTATACTTATCATCTTAATATTTACCGGCTTTTTAGAATCTTTATATTCAATAAATAGTTTATCATAAACAGGATTTGGGTAAACAGATATATTATTTATAAATTCTGTTACTTCGATATTAGTTATTCCATTACCGGAAACGCTAACATATTGAGTTTCTGCTCCATCACTTTCATTAGAAATATCTCCTGAATATGATGATTCTGTTTCAGGGCTAAACATTACATATATAGAAGCATCTATTTCTCCAAGAATAGGTGATATTTCAATAGAATTTGAAAATCCGGATCCGCTTGTTTGTGAAACTTGAAATCCTGACGGAGCTGTAATAATAACATTATCCGTTAAATTTTGACCTTCAAGCGAATAATACAACACTTCTGATGTCCCTGTTTCTACATCTTCAAAATCCAGTGAAGAAGGTGAAACAACGAGCGTCTGTTCTACTCCAACTCCCTCAAGATCGACACTAGCTAAAGCTTCCTTAGCGCCGGAATGGGATATCATGCCTGTATGATTTCCTACGGATTCAGGCATAAACCTTACCCATATCTGAGCAAATATTTCTCCGTCGGTTGTTGGTGACAATAAGATATCTTCAGTATCAAAATCAACTCCATCTTCTGAAATTTCAAATCCTGAACCTGAAAGAGAGATAGTCATATCATCACTAAAGTTATAAGCTGCAATATTATAAGATTCATCTTCATAAGAATCTACCATAACCTCTCCAAAATCTACTGATCCGACAGAAGTATAAATTATCGGTGTTCCTTCCGGTATTCCTTCTCCCATAACGGTAACATTAACCGTTGCCACCCCCGGACATTCATTTGTCACATAACCTATATAAGACATTTCTGATTCCGGGCTGAATTCTACGTATATTGTGGCGTCAACTGACCCTTCGTCAGGGCTGACAGTTATTGAATTTTCAAAATCCGCGCCACTTGTTTTAGAAACCCGGAATCCGTCGGGAGCTGTAATAACAACATCTTCAAATATATTATTGCCTTCCAGATGATATGATAATTCAGAACTGCTTTCAACCAAAACATCTCCAAAATCGAGGGTTTCGGGGTTTGCTGTCAATGTTGACTCAACACCTTCGCCAATTACTTCAACATTTCTTGTAGTTGCTCCTGCACTTTGATTAGTAATGTTTCCATCATATTCCATTTCATCAACAGGGCTAAATCTCACGTAAATAACTGAATTAATTTCTCCTTCTGCGTCAGGAGATATTTCCAGAGTATTAACAAACCCTGAACCGCTGGTTTCGGAAACTCTAAAACCTTGCGGAGTTTCAATAATCACATCATCATCCAAGTTTATACCTGTTAAAATATAAAATTGTTCAGAATGCATTCCTGTTTGAACTATATCGAAATCCAGAAAATCAACAGAAGTGTTAAGAATAGGCGTTCCTTCAGGAACTCCTTCGCCATTAACATTTACAAATTTTGTTTCAGCATCATCACTTGAATTTGTTATATCTTCTGAATATAAAACTTCATCAGTTGGCTCAAACAATACATATATAGTAGTATTAACTGCACCCTCTAAATGTGTTACCGTAATGGAATTTTCAAAATCAGCTCCACTTGTTTCGGAGACTCTAAAGCCACCAGGAACTTCTACTAAGATGTCTTCTTTAAGATTATCACCTGTTAGTTGATATGACATTTCAAAAGAACTGCCTATCTGAACTTCTCCAAAATCTAATGCTTCAGGGGTGACGGTAATTTCAGGAACAACACCAACACCTGTTACCAGAACATTTTTCGTGTCTGCCCCATCACTTTCATTAGTAATATTGTCTGAATATGCGATTTCAGAATCAGGGCTAAATTGAACAAAAATTGTAGTGTTTACTGATCCTTCAGTAGCACTAACATTAATAGAAGATTCAAAATCCATCCCGCTGGTTTCAGAAACTTGAAAACCATCAGGAGCTGAAACAGTGATATCATCTGTTAAATTTTCTCCTGTTAAAACATATGACATTTCAACTTCGTCTCCAACATGAACATTTTCAAACGATAATGTTTCCGGCTCAACAGATATAGCCGGCGACTCTATTCCCGTACCCGAAACTTCCACATACATACTGGTTGCTCCTTCGCTTTCATTTTCAATATCATCTGAATACAAAGTTGCTGTTTCCGGGGCAAACTGAACGTATATAGTTTCGTCAATTGTTCCTTTTGTTACAGATATTTCTATAGAGTTTTCAAAGTCAGAGCCGCTTGTCAGAGAGACCTTAAACCCATCAGGAGCTGTTATAATAACATTATCCGTTAAGTTATTTCCTGTTAATTCATAAGATAATTCTTCAACTTCACCAACCAATACATCTCCAAAAGCAAGCTCATCAGGGTCAACAGCCAAAAACGACTCAACGCCGTTACCTGTTACCGAAACCTCTTCTGATACATCTATGCTTTCATTAGTAATATTTCCTGAATACTCTGTTTCGGAATCAGGACTAAAAAGAACATATATGGTTTCATCCACAGAACCGTCAACAGGAGCTATTGAAATAGAACTTTCAAAATCTGCTCCACTGGTCAATGATATCTCAAAACCTGCAGGAGCTTCAATATCAACATCTGATAATAAATTTTCTCCTGTTAAGACATAAAACATTTCTTTTGAACCACCCACGTTTACATTTCCAAAATCTAACGTTTCAGTATTAACAAACAATGATGGTACAATTCCTTCTCCAACTACGTTAACAGTTCTTGTTGTAGCTCCTGAACTTTCATTAGTAACATTATCATCATAATTACTTTCAGAGCCAGGACTAAATAAAACATATATTGTAGTGCTTATTTCACCGCCTACAGGTGAAATATCTATTGTGCCGGAAAATCCTGAACCACTGGTTTCTGAAACTTCAAATCCGGCTGGAGCAGTTATTGTTACATCATCCGTTAAATTTTCACCATTTAATGTGTAAGAAAACTCTTCAGACTCTCCAACATAAACAGATTCAAAATCTAAATACGTTGGATTTACACTTAAAATGGGTGTTCCTGCAGGCACTCCCTCCCCTGATACAGTGACATTTTTTGTTTCAGCACCATCACTTTCATTGGTAATATTGCCTGAATATGTTCCCTCAGAATCAGGGCTGAATAATACATAAATAGTAGCATCTAACTCTCCATCTACAGGAGTTAACTCTATTGAGCTTTCAAAGTCGGAACCACTTGTTTCAGAAACTTCAAAGCCTGACGGAGCTGTTATAACTACATTATCTGTTAAGTTCTCTCCCGAAATTTCATATTGTAACTCTTCTGTACTTCCTACTATAACCTCTCCAAAATCTAATGATGTTGGGACAACCGAAATCTCCGGAACAACTCCTGCACCGGAAACTGAAACATTCTGTGTAGTTGCTCCATCACTTTCATTACTAATATCTCCTGAATATGGTCCCTCAGAATCAGGACTGAACAATACATATATAACAGCATCTACTTCTCCATCTACAGGAGTTAACTCTATTGAGCTTTCAAAGCCGAAACCACTTGTTTCAGAAACTTCAAAGCCCGAGGGAGCTGTTATAACCACATCATCTGTTAAGTTTACTCCTGAAACTTCATATTGCATCTCTTCTGAACTATCTACCAAAACGTCTCCAAAATCCAATGATCCCGGAACAACTGAAATCTCTGGAACAACACCTGTACCGGAAACGGTTACATTCTGTATAGCCACTCCATCAGTTTCATTACTAATATCCCCTGAATATAATCCTTCAGAGTCAGGGCTAAATAATACGTAAATAACAGCATCTACTTCTCCTTCAAAAGGGGTTATCGCAATTGAGTTATCAAAACCCGAGCCACTGGTTTCAGATACCTGAAAGCCCGATGGAGCTGTTATAACAATATCATCAGTTAAGTTCTCTCCCGAAACTTCATACTGCATCTCTTCGGAACTATCTACAACAACCTCTCCAAAATCTAATGATAAAGGATTAACAGACAAGCTTTGAATAACGCCGTTGCCTGAAACCATTACATCCTGAGGAGCTGCTCCAATACTTACATTTGTAATCGCTCCTGTATAATTAATATCTTCTGTTGGACTAAACAAAACATAAACAATAGTATCAATTTCCCCTTCGGCAGGTTCTATAACAAGATCATCTCCAAAATCAGAGCCACTGATTAGAGAAACTTGAAAACCATCAGGAGTATTTATAACTAAATCTTCCGTTAAATATTCCGCATTCAATTCATAAAAAAGTTCTTTAGTAGTTCCTACCAATACTTCTTCAAAATCAAGTGATTCAGGGGTTACTTCAATATTTGGCATTACCCCCTGACCATTTACAGTGACATTTTTTGTTTCAGCACCATCGCTTTCATTAGAAATATATCCGGTATAATTCATTTCTTCCGTTGGGCTAAACTGTACGTAAATAGTTGTATTAATTTCTCCGCCTACAGGTTCTATAACAAGATCATTTGAAAAATCAGAGCCGCTGGTCAGAGAAACTTGAAAACCATCAGGAGTATTTATAACAAAATTATCCGTTAAGAATAAAGCTACCAAGTCATAAGATAATTCTTTACTTTCATCAACTAAAACCATTTCAAAATCCAAAAAGTCAGGATTTACTTCAATTAGAGGAGGTATAAAGTTTTCTGCTCCCGGTGTTGGTTCAGTAGTCATATAGGTGCTTGTATTTCTTTGTCCTCCTGCACCATTAGGAATTCTTTGCATTGATTCAAGATCAGCATTACTGTACATATCGGCATTTATCTGTGGTTCTCCCGGGTTGAGCAGAGTCAACAGGTCAAGATTATCGGGCTGTCCTGTGTCATAAACCAATGCATCAATAATATTATTATCTTCTACATCCGATACATCAGTGCCATCAGGAAAATTATGCGCTATTCCTTTGTATAAGAGTACTGCGCCGGGGTTATCACTAACTATTTCATCAGTATTAAAAGCTACAAGGTCAACATTCGGCACGTCTGCACTTCCAATAACAAAATAGCCGGCATCATTTGTTCTATATCCTTCAAGGTCAATTGCATTATAACTTTCATTTGTTTCGCCATCAAACAAAACAATAACCAGTTCATCAAGAGGATAATCTCCAACGCCTCCGTCGAATATTTCAATAAATTCTTCGGTGTCTTCTGCTCCTTCTTGTGTAATATCAACTTCATTTATAACTAAATCATCAGAAATAGTTCTATATTCATACGCGCCGATATCATATCCATACGGAAATTCTTGACGGTTAAATAATCTTTGGTCATGGTCAGGTATATCCAAAGAAGCATGGCTTGATTGTGCTGCAGCGTTTGCAGGGCTTGTTTCCGGGATAGCCATTGTTTTAGTAGGGCCTCCATTCTTTGCCAATCCTTCTAAATCCGGGTCTTCTCCATGGATATCCGTTCCAATCCATCCTATACTTCCTTGCGGGTCTGATACAATATTTGTTCCTTGAGAATTGAATTCTCCAATACAGTTTGGCGAAGGAGTTTCACCACCGGGGGGGCCTTCAAATCCGGGATTTCCAGGCATTCCAGGTATACCATTAGGATCCATTCCGCCCATTCCACCCATTCCCGGGGCACCACCTTGATAAAAACCAGACATAAAAGTATTATTTGCCACTATAGTATTAATTATTCCAAAGGAACCCATATTCGAATTTGATATTCCCCCTCCTTCTCCTGCAAATACTCCTATTCCGCCATTACCGCCATCTCCACCATTACCGGGCATTCCGGGACCTACATTACCAATTCCGGAATTTGCTCCATCTCCGCCCATTCCGCCCATTCCGGGCATTACACCTTCTATAAATGCTGTAAAATTATTTGATATAGTATTATTAATAGATTGTACAACTCCATCATTAACATTGGCAATTGCGCCTCCATCTCCTGCTTTGCCGGCATTACCGCCATTACCACCCACTGCTCCATGGCCACCGTTACCACCGGGAACTAATTCCGAAGCTTCAGCATCTACACCTAATCCACCCATTCCACCTGTTCCACCCATTCCTGCAATCATCCCGGGGGCTCCTGTCATATTTTCCGTAAATGTGCTATTAGTTATAATGGCATCACCAATACTAATATTGGCAATTGCGCCTCCAAAGCCTCCGAAACCGGCATTCCCGCCATCACCGCCGCTACCACCGTCGCCACCATTTAGAGAAGCTCCTAACAATCCATCCGCACCTTTTCCACCGTTTCCTCCATTAGCTCCATTGCCTCCCATTCCTGCAACATTATTAAAAAAAGTAGAATTCTTAACAACCAACACACTATAGTTTGCTATAGCACCGCCATGACCTCCATCACCTCCATGACCTCCGCGCATTCCCGGGCCTCCTGGTCTTTCTGACCCCGGAGGGCCACCATCACCTCCATCTGCACCTTCTATTCCATCTCCACCAAAGCCGGCCATATTTTCAAAAAACATACAGCGGTCTACTGTTAATCTTCCTTCATTTAATATTGCTCCTCCATCATCCCCTCTTGTTCCATCAGGATTAGTAGAATCCGTTCCATCACTCCCACGAAAACCACCACCACGAGTTATGGTTAAATCCTGAATGGTAACTGTATTACCCATTTCAATATAAAAAATTCTTCCCTGAGGATTCATAGGGTCAACAGTTCCACCATCTATAGTAGTGTTGAAAGCTCCCTGTCCTTGAATAACAACACTTTTGTTTACAATAACATTGTTTTCTGCATGAACAGGATCAACAATATTGATTATGTCGCCATTGTTTGCGGCATCAAGAGCTTCAACAATAGTTTCATAATCTTCATCAATACCTACATTCAAAGTATTTTGTGCTCCAAGATAAAAAAGCACCTGACAATTTAAAACTAAAATAATTGCTAATAATTTTTTCATGTTACTAAAATTTGATTAATAATTTAGATTTTTAAGTATTAATATAATGATTTTAAACTCGATTATACGGTGGAACTTCACAATAAAAAAATAGTAATTTAAAGTATTTTCCCTCAAAAACTTAGCACAAATTTAGCATTTTTTCTATTTTAACAAAAATTTTTTATTTACTATTTCAAATTATAATTATTTAAGAGGGGAAAGAAGAAAGATGTGACTTGACATTTTCAAAAAATAAGATTTTCTCAAATGTTTAATGTTGCCATAAAAAATATTACATTTAATATTTGCTTAAAACAAAAAAAATAATGATATTTGCACCCGCATTTAGAAAATGAATATTAAAAATAATTTAAAAATATTACTGAAATGTCACGAGTTTGTCAAATTACAGGGAAAAAGCCAATATCAGGAAATAATATTTCTCATTCAAATGTTAAGACAAAAAGAAGATTTTTGCCTAATTTGCAAGAAAAGAAATTTTATGTGCCTGAAGAAGATCGTTGGGTAACTTTAAAAGTATCTTCAAAAGCGATAAGAATAATTAACAAGAAGGGAATTTCAGCTTGTTTAAAAGAAGCACGTGAAAAAGGATTTATAAAGTAAGTTTTCATAATTTTAGGTTTTAGTTAGAAACGCTGCTCAATATTATAGTTTGGGCAGCGTTTTTTTAACAGGGTAAAAAATAACATTGCATAACAAAGGTCCTTTTGATAAATTAATTCCAGTTATTATCTATTTATATGCCTTTTCTTTTTAAGACATACAACAGGCGTTCATATTTGCTGTTCTATTTATTATTATTGCCTGCAATAATGATTGTTTTTAGTGGCAAAGGGGCTGATAATACTGAAAAAACAAGAATAAGACAATTATCAGGTTTAGTAGTTACCGGAGATAGTTTAAAGCCGGTTCCTTTTGCTACTGTTATGATTAAAAGCACCAAGAGAGGTACTATCACAGATTACTATGGTTTTTTTTCAATAGCAGCAAGAGAACTTGACACATTAGTTTTTTCTTCCGTAGGGTTTAAACAAGCCAGATATGTAATACCCGATACTTTAAGAGAAGCAAGATATTCTGTTGTGCAGATGCTTACCCGGGATACTATTCATCTTGATAAAACGGTTATTTATCCCTGGCCAAGTCGCGAGCAGTTTAAGTATGCTTTTATTCACACAGATGTGCCGGATGATGATTATGACAGAGCCATGCGAAACCTTGAGAGGGCTGAGATGAAAGAAAGATTAGAAAACATGCCTATGGGTGCAGCAGCTAATTATCGTCACATGCTAAACCAGCATGCAAATCAAATGTATTATGCAGGGCAGCAACCTCCGATGAGAATTTTTGACCCTTTTGCTTGGGCTGAATTTATAAAAGCATGGAGAGAAGGGCAATTTAAGAGGCAAGATTAGGTTAATACAATATTTTAAATACAAAAAAGTTTATTATACGTGATTAATAAGTCAAAGTAATAAATAAATAGCTTAAAAAGAATTCGTGAAAAGCCATCTATCAATATTAAGTAAAACAAGTAGTTTAGTTTTTTTATTATTCTTTTTTTTGCATTTTAGCTTCTGTTTGCAAGTTAATGGTGAAAATCCTTTATTGTATGGATATGTTAATGATAAAGATGGGACTCCTTTGGAAATGGTTACTGTTGCGGCAATAAATGCTCCAATGACGGGAACCGTTACTGACAAAAACGGATATTATGAATTAGCTTTAGAACCTGATAAAAATTATACCATAGGATATTCATACTTAGGATTTGAAACTGTTGAAGTTGATATAGCCCTTTCGGATTCTAAAAAAAAGGAAAAGAACATTATTTTAAAATCAGCTGTTACTTTTCTACCTGATGTTGAGATTCGTGATACTAAATCTTTATCTTCTCATATCACAAGAATAGATCCAAAACATGTTGAATATTTGCCCGGGCCGAGCACGGGTGTTGAGGGCTTGCTAAGAACTTTCCCCGGTGTTTCATCGGTTAGTGAGCTTACGACTCAGTATTCAGTCAGAGGCGGAAATTTTGACGAAAACCTTATTTATGTCAATGGAATTGAAATATATCGTCCTTTTTTAATCCGCTCAGGCGAACAGGAAGGTCTTAGTTTTGTTAATTCCGACCTTGTCTCTTCGATTAATTTTTCATCAGGTGGGTTTGATGCAAGACACGGAGATAAAATGGCATCTGTCCTTGATATTAAATATAAAACTCCACAGGAATTTGGTGGCTCTGCTTCTATGAGTTTTTTAGGTGGCTCTGCACATGTTGAAGGAAGAGCTTTTGACAGTGAAAATCTTGGCTATCTTGTAGGTGTTAGACATCAGCAAAATCAATATTTACTTGGGACGCTTGATGTTGATGGAGACTATAATCCAACATATACGGATGTTCAAACTTTTTTAACTTATAATATCAGTAATAACTGGGATTTATCTTTTTTAGGAAATTATTCACAGAACAATTATTTTTTCGAACCTGAAGTTCAAAGAACAAGGTTTGGTCATTTTGAAGATGCCAGGCAATTAACGGTATATTTTAACGGTCAGGAAGTTGATCGTTTTACAACTGCATTTGGAGCCCTTTCGCTTGAGTATCAACCTGACAAAAACCTTCATTTGCAACTTATCGGATCAGCTTTTCAAAGTGATGAAAATGAAACTTTTGATATATTGGGTCAATATCAAATGCATCAGGTTACAACAGATTTTGATGATGAGTATGATGAGGCTACCGGCAGACCTTTGGCTGTTGGCAGTTTTTTCAATCATGCAAGAAACTACCTTAATGCTATTGTATGGAATGCTGAACATAAAGGGTTTTGGGAAAAAAATGACAACCTTTTAAGATGGGGTGTAAAATATCAAAAAGAAGATATTTATGACAGGTTGCGCGAATGGACTCTAATTGATTCTGCCGGATATTCAATTCCGACTTATCCGCATGATGAATTAGTACTAAACGAATTTATTAATACACGCATTAATCTTGTTTCAAACAGATATAACGGTTTTATTCAAAACAACTACAATTTTGAAAATGACCCCGGGGAATTTGAATTTATAGTGGGAGTACGAGGGAGTTATTGGGACTTAAATAAGCAATTTACAATCAGTCCGAGAACAACACTGCTTTTTAAACCAAATGCGCAGCCTAACCTTGTGCTGAGAGCTTCCGCAGGAATATATCATCAACCTCCTTTTTACCGCGAATTAAGAGACACCAAAGGCAATATAAATAAAGATGTCAAAGCACAAGAATCAATACACTTTGTTTTGGGAAGCGAATATGATTTTACTGCCTGGAGACGACCTTTTAAGTTTACAAGTGAGATATACTACAAGCACTTTGATAATTTAATACCTTATGAAATTGATAACGTAAGGATTAGATACTATGCAGATAACAAAGCTAAAGGATATGCTACAGGAATTGACTTAAGAATTCATGGCGAATTTGTTCCGGAAATTGACTCATGGGCAAGTTTATCTCTTATGAAAACCGAAGAAAAAATATTCAGTGAATCTACAGGAGAATACAGGGATTACACTCCCAGACCAACTGATCAATTATTGAATTTTAGTCTTTATTTTCAAGATTTCTTACCCAGAAACCCGACTTACAAAGTACACCTTGGAATGTATTATGGGACAGGATTGCCTACAAGACCACCAACTTTTGATGAGTTTTCTGATGAATTCAGAATGCCACCATACAGGCGTGTTGATATAGGTTTTTCTAAACAATTAATCGGAAATCACTCCGATTTTTCAAAAAACAGTCCGCTACGACATATTAATTCAATGTGGATATCAGCAGAAGTGTTTAATCTTTTACAAATTAATAATACGATTTCTTATATGTGGATAAGAGATGTGCAAAACAGAATGTATGCTGTGCCTAACTACTTGACATCAAGACTGATAAACGTTAAATTAGTTACGCATTTTTAAAAAATTTTTTTAGATTATATAATTTTAAATTAAGCAAAAAGTTTTTTTTAATTAAAAATGTCAACAATTTTTTGCAAATAAAGTATAAACTGACAAATCGTTTTTTTATATATTCGCAAATTAATAAAAAAGATAATTAACCAATAAATTATTTTAAAATATACAAAGATGAACTATTATAATCGGTTTAATAACATTATCGGCTGGGTACTTTTCGGTATCGCGTTGTTGGTTTATATGCTAACTTTGGAGCCTACAGCTAGTTTATGGGATTGCAGTGAGAGGATAGCAACTGCTTATAAGCTTCAGATACCACATCCACCGGGAGCTCCTTTATTACAGTTGATGTCAAGGGGTTTTTCTCTTCTTTCATTTGGAGATGTTACCATGGTAGCTTTTTGGATAAACACCATGTCTGCCGTACTGAGTGCCTTCACTATAATGTTTTTATTTTGGATTATAACAGCTTTAGGCAAAAAGATTATTACAAAAAATTACGAGCTTAATAACAGCAGTGTTTGGGCAATTATAGCTAGTGGAGCTGTTGGCGCTTTAGCATTAACTTTTTCAGATTCTTTTTGGTTTAATGCTACAGAAGCTGAGGCTTACGCTCCTTCTCTATTTTTTACCGCTTTGGCTTTTTGGGCTATAATGAAATGGGAAGCTCGCGCAGATAAACCTGACAGTAACCGTTGGATAATATTTATCGCATACATAATCGGATTGTCTATTGGAGTTCATTTATTAAGTTTGTTAACTATCCCGGCAATAATTTTTGTTTATTACTTTAAAAAATATGAGCCAACACGAAAAGGGATTATTGTATCAGCTATTGTTGCCTTCTCGCTTTTGGGTTTTATTCAGGGAATTCTTATCCCCGGAATTTTAACATTAGATTGGTGGTTTGAATTCTTTTTTATAAATAAAGTCGGGCTCCCTTTTCACTCAGGAACTATTATTTTCTTTATAACACTTATCTCATTAATTGTGTATGGATTACATTATACCCATAAGAAGAATAAAGTTTTTTGGAATACCGCTATTTTATGCTTTACCTTTGTAGTAATCGGCTATTCTTCTTTTTTAATGCTTGTTATCAGGAGTAATGCCATGCCTCCTATTAATGAAAATGCACCACTTAACGCTGTTGAATTAAAAGCATATCTTGGGCGTGAACAATATGGTGATTGGCCAAGGGTTTATGGACCATATTATAATGCTCCGATTATTGACCTGGAAGATGGTTCTCCTCGTTACAGACAAGATAAAGAAAAAGGTAAATATGTAATTTCAAATCAAAGAATTGCAAGTGAACATATTTATCATCCTGATTTCAAAACTGTTTTTCCGCGTATGTGGAGCAGAAATCAACAATCTCATGAACGAGGTTATGAAAGATGGGGAAGGGTACAGGGAAGGCCGGTTACTGTTTCAGGGTTTCGTGGTTCTCAGGAAAGAATTAACAAGCCAACATTTACTGAAAATCTTCGATTTTTCTTT
>SL_3KL_010_SEDDRAFT_10001319_pt1 | contig 22412 bp, 21 predicted proteins | sample SodLakKL_010_SED_2_FD_10381 | JGI IMG/M metagenome (IMG submission 10381) | reverse complement strand
GTAAAGTTGGCATCAGAAAAGAGATCGATCAGCTCCCCGAGTTTCTCCTGCGGAATCTGTTTCTGAGAGTAGGTCTTGTCAAGAATATCCTTCAGATTGGCGTTCTCTTTCTCAATCGCACGATTCGCATCATCAATCAGCCGCGCAACATTTTTAAACTCATAGGTTTCCCCTTCCGGAAGTTGAATGACAGAACCGGCCGCCAGTTTATTGTTCTCTTTCAACACCTCCCATCGGGCCAGTGGCGGTACCCAGAATACATTCTTGGCCACATAGTAATCACGAACTTCCAGCTCCTCTTCGATAAAGGATTCATACTCCTTATCGCCCATATCATCCTGCGGGATATAGTAGTCGTGCTCGGGATCACGGAACTGCTTCCGGAGTTCCTGCCGGCGCTCCTCAAACGCATCGGATACATATTTTAGAAAGATGAGCCCCAGCACCACGTGCTTATAAACGGCGGCATCGAGGTTGTTGCGGAGTTTGTCGGCCGCGCTCCAGAGTTTTTTATCGAGATCTTTGAGGAATTCCTGTTCGGGGTTGTTCATTCGTTAAAATCCGTTGACGTTTCTCTTTGTTTGGCCAATAAGATAATAGAATCTGTCAACTTCAAAAGCCCCGGGCTCAATGATTATTAGAGTCGAAACCATTAAATCCAGACAAACGCATTTCGCCCAACCCATCGACGACGAAATGAATCTTTTCAAAATTGGCTGCCTCGGGTTTCCTGTGACCGGCGTCACCATCACCCCGGGTTACGCTTCGCTAAAACCCGGGGCTGTGATATTTAAGCCTTTCAGGCTCCGGATCAGAAAGAACCGGTTGCGGTGAACCGCAGGCCGTTTGCCATTGTTGAAGCAGATTGCTGATTAAACAATAATCTTAAAAAAATGGGCAAATTCCTGAATTCTGACTTTTGCACCAAGCCCATCGGGCTTGAAGGTGTGTAGCCCCGGGTGAAGCGAAGTGAAACCCGGGGTTGCGGCGGCACCCGCCACCAGGAAACCCGAGGCAGCCGGCATGGGAAAGGCACCCTTCGATAACGACGGGTTGCAGGAAAAATCATTACAGGTATCCCCCGGCTCACGGCCACCGGCCAGGGGCAGATAGTTTGACGTGATTCAACCCAATGTTGTCATTAAAGCTCCAAAACCGACCGGGACAAAGAGCAGAACCTACACCATATCCTATGTGTCTTTTCACTTTTGCGTTTTGCTTTTTCTTTTCAGTTATCTTCTCAGACTTGAATGCCGGTCAAGCTACATCATGGACGGACATACTCACCTTTTCGGTTTGTCTGTTCATCTGTTCGATTCTTCTTCTTTTCCCATCCTCAAAACCGTTATATTTGCATCTTTGTAACAAAAAATAAGCTGAACATACCGGATGGATGACTATCTGAAGCACATATTAAAACAGGCACTGAAAACTTTCGACCTTGAAGAAGCTGACTGGCCGGAAATCCAGATTGAAAAACCCAGGGACCCATCGCATGGTGATGCCGCTACGAACCTGGCAATGATGCTGGCAAAACCGCTTCGGAACAATCCAAGAAAAATTGCAGAAGAGCTGGCCGGGAAGCTTGAATATGATTCGAAAAAGATTGAAGCAGTTGAAATTGCAGGGCCCGGTTTCATCAATTTTCGGTTTGCCGAAAATTACCTGTTTGAGGCATTAACCGGAATCCTGAAAGAGGGAGAAGATTTTGGACAATCTGATGAAAATAAAGGTAAACGAATCCTTGTTGAGTTTGTAAGTGCTAACCCGACCGGCCCATTGACGGTGGGTCACGGCCGTAATGCCGTGCTGGGGGATACCATTGCACGCCTGCTCGAATGGACCGGCGCAGATGTGGACCGGGAATATTATTTCAACAATGCCGGACGGCAGATGCGGGTTCTCGGCCAAAGTGTTCAGGCTCGCTACCTGCAGGAGCTTGGGGAAGAAAGTGATTTCCCGGAAGACGGATATGAAGGTGAATATATCAGGGATATTGCACGAAAACTGGTTGAAGATTATGGAGATTCACTATCAGGTGAATCAGATGTGACCGTATTCAAAGAAGCTGCTGAAAGTGAAATTTTTAAAGATATTCAGCAGACCCTGAAACGTATGAATATTGAAATGGACTCATTTTTCAATGAGCATGATCTGTACGAAGATGGCTCGATCGATGAAGTCATCAAGCTGCTGAGAGAGAAAGATCTTGCATACGATAAAGATGGTGCAGTTTGGTTTAAAACGACGGATTACGGCAAAGACAAGGACACGGTTCTGGTGAAAAGCACTGGCGAACCGACTTACCGGCTTCCGGATATCGCTTATCACGGCAATAAACTTGATAGAAATTATGATCTCTGCATCGACGTGTTTGGCGCAGATCATATTGATACCTATCCTGATGTATTGAACGGCATTAAAGCAATGGGTTATGATGATTCAAAAGTAGATGTGCTGGTGTATCAGTTTGTTACGATCGTCAAGGATGGCAAACCGTTCAAAATGAGTACACGTAAAGCCAATTTTGTGACACTGGACGAATTGATGGATGAAGTGGGTTCCGATGTGACCCGTTTCTTTTTCCTGATGCGCTCTCCATCCACACACCTGGAGTTCGATATTGCCCAGGCCAAGGAAGCCGGTGAAAAGAACCCGGTGTTTTACCTTCAATATGCTCACGCACGTATCCAATCGATTTTGAGGAAAGTGGAAGAAATTTCAGAGTTCAAGAATGATCCTGATCTTAGTCTGCTGACCCATGAAAGTGAAATCAGGCTGATCAAAACGATGCTTGAATTTCCGGATTTCATTGTTTCTGCTGCTGAAAACAGAGAACCTCACAGAGTGATTAACTTCCTGAATACACTGGCATCCGACTTCACTACCTTTTACCACGATTGCCGGATTCTCGGGGAAGATGAGAAACTGATGCAAGCGCGTACAGTTCTTGCCAAAGCTGTTGCAACGGTACTTGCAAACGGATTGGGGATTCTGGGGATATCAGCTCCGGACCAGATGTAAACCCCGGCTGCCACTTCCACAGTGGCTGTCGAGTTCAGGAAACGGGCTGGAGTTGTTGAATTCGGCAGACGAGGGGGTTGGGTGGGTTGGAGATGTGGGTGGTAGGACTCGTCAGTCGAAGGGGTGAAGTTTAGCCCCGAAGCTTGCTGAAACAGACGATCCCTTTTACAAACTGGTCTTCTACCATGAAATCTGCCCGGTTAAACAGTTCGTTGCTCTCTTCGACGGTCCAGAATTTAAGGCCGCTCCATTCGGTGGAATCCTGGAAGAGCCGTCCATACCATGTTTCAGATCGGACAAGGTGCATGACAAAAAATACACCGTTTTTTTTAATGATTCTTCTGCACTCAAACAACACTTTCAGTTCATCGGTCAGCTCATTCAGGGTTCCGCCCATCACCAGTCCGTCAAAAGTTTTGTTAAAAAAGGGCATATTCCTTGCATCAGCCCTGAGAAAATAGATGTCGGTTTCATCAGCTTCAGCCTTTAATCGCGCTTCTTCAAGCATTTGTGAAGAATAATCCAGTGCGATGATATCAGAATCCGGAGCTTCTTTTTTAAGAGTTCTTGCGTACAGCGCTGTTGAACAGCCGATATCCAGGTAGGTTTTTCCGGCACCCGGAGATACCCACTTGATCAGCAGTTCCTGCTCCTTTGCGATTGGGAAATCTTCTCCGGAAAGGATTGACAGGGACCGTTTTCTCCATAGGTCTTCATAAAGAGATGCAGTTACACGCCAGTGATTTGTGCTTTGTGCAAGTGAAAGATTTTCAGGTTCCCGGATCAGGTCAATGATATTGTTCTGGATAGGGTATTCATCACCCATTTTGGAGCATATTGTGCCGTTAAACGGCTTGGAAAGCTGGCTGACAGCTCTGGGTACCTCTATTGATGCGCGGTCGTGTATTGGAGATCTGAGTTCTATTTTCATGAGAATCTGATGTTATACAGGATAGTGTACGCAATAGAGTTCAACAGTGTTGCAGGTTACTTCTGAAGTACAATGGAAATCTGCGCACCTTTATGAACACCAAGCATCTCACAGGCGTTGCCTTTGTTTATTGCAATTTCAAGCATCCCGGAACTGCCGATATATGCTGCCGGTTCTCCATCTTCTACATATCCATAGGATTTTACAAGTTCATGGAGTATGGTGTTGCCTACGTAAATTTTCATTCGGCGCGCAAGGTCCAGATTACGAATCAGCTCTTCAGGTATGTTAGAGATAAGATTGCCAAACCGGTCGATATGCACAATCCAGCCCTGAATGCCATCTTTGTCCGAAATCGGGGTAGCCCATCTGTAGGTAACCAGCTTTTCAACAGGTTTGCCAATCTTATTCAATGCCACGCCGTTGGCCAGGTGTGCAGCAACAGGAGCAAAGATATCACGGCCATGAAACGTGTTTGAAGTGTTTTTCCCCCAGTATGACCGGTCGGTTAACTGACATGCTTTATATTCATTTTCATCAGCAATTAGTGAGAAAACTCCGTTATCAGGGCCTACAAAAAATTGGTTGCCAATTTGAAGGGCTACAGGAATCCTGTTTGTACCAACACCAGGGTCGATAACAACAAGGTGAATGGTACCGTCTGGAAAATATGAAGCAGCATTTTTAACCACCCACGCTCCGGCCATAACATCCTGAGGTGGAATTTGGTGAGAAATATCGACGAGCCGAACATTGGGTGCGATTCCCAGAATGACGGCTTTCATCGTGCTTACATAATGATCCTGTAATCCAAAATCAGTTGTAAGTGTGATGATTTGAGACATACTTACGCATAGCTGTTGAGCATCACCGGCATCACCAGCATCAGCATCTGCTCTCCTTCTTCTTCTTCAGCGGGCTTCACAATGCCAGCCCTGTTAGGTGTTGAAAATTCAAATTTAACTTCATCTCCGTCAATATTACTGAGTACATCTGCAAGATATTTGGCATTGAATCCGATCTCCATTTCATCAAAATCATAATCACAGGTGATTGTCTCTTTGGCCTCGCTGCTCATGTCAAGATCTTCAGCCCTGATCGTCATTTTATTTTTGTCGAGCTGAATGCGTATTTGGCGGGTTGATGAACTTGAAAAAACCGATACCCGCCGGACAGTGGAAAGCATCTGTTCTTTGGAGATCATCAGTTCTTTATCATTGTCTCTTGGAATGACAGATTCATAGTTTGGATACTGCTCATTAATCAATCTTGTAATAACAATCGTATTGCCACTCTTAAAGCGTGCATGATCTTTTGATATAGCCAGGTCGCAGTCATCACCATCAAGTGCTTTTACGACAAGTGACAAGGCTTTGTCAGGTACAATAAAGTTAAGTTCAGCTTCGCTTCGCAACCCTTTGTTGTGAAAACGAACAAGGCGGTGGCCGTCTGTAGCAACAAATTTGCTCCCGCCAGTATTAATTTCAAAATAAACTCCCATCATAGCCGGACGGAGGTCATCATTAGATACGGCAAAAATCGTTTTCTGAATCGCTTTTTGAATTAAATCAGTATTGGTATTCAATACCACACTTTCATCCATGCCGGGAGTTTCCGGGAATTCATCTGCCTCTTCGCCAACCAGTTTGTATGTCCCTTTGTCGGTTTTGAACTCTATATTCTGGCGATCATCAACTTCAAAAAATACAGGGATATTGGGCAGTTGCCGCAATGTTTCCAGCAGCCTCCTTGCCGGAATTGCAACTTCGCCACCATCTTCGATATCTGCATCAATATATTCGATGATGGATATTTCAAGGTCGGTGGCTGTCAGCTTTAATTTGCCATCTTCAGATTCAAAAAGAACGGTTTCCAAAATGGGTAACGTTGCCTTGGTTGGAACTGCTCCGATGACTGCCGACAAACCCTGGTTCAGGGCATTACTGTTTACATTAAATTTCATAATAGAGATGTGTTAGATGATCGTCTCAAAGTATAGTTTAAGTAATTTAAAAGGCGATTTTAGAGTCAACCTATACTAACAAATCCTGTCTCTTACCGCAACTATGAAACCTTCGATTTTTCGTTCTGTACCGAACTGAAAAATAGTGATCATTGAATTGATAAGCAGGGCTTTTCCTGTCAGTACACCGGAAAATAAAAAGCATCTATTCCGAAAGATATTGATATCTGCATTGAAACCGGTATTTTCAATTGATGCATTCTGATCCGGAAAAAATAATGATTTTAGGGCCTACTGCTTCAGGTAAAACCGGGCTGGCACATAATCTTGCAAAGCAGCTTGATGGAGAGATTATTTCAGTTGATTCCAGACAGTGTTACAAACGAATCGATATCGGAACAGCAAAACCTGGCCGAAAGTTGCTGCAGGAAGTCCGCTATTATAATATTTCCATACTTGATTTAAGTGAAAGTGATTCAGCAGCTTCTTTTGCAAACAGAGCAATGGAATGGGAGAAGGATATAATTTCAAGAGGGAAAAAAGTAATCTACGCTGGTGGAAGCACCCTGCATTTGCGATCGATATTGCAGCCATTTGATGAGTTGCCGGAATCAAGCTCAGATAATCTGGCAAAGCTTGAAGAGGAAGCAAGTTCGAAAGGGATTGAATCACTTTTTTTAAAACTCAAAAAAGTTGACCCGCAATATGCATCCGGAATGGACGGGATGAATCGTCAGCGTATTTTGAGGGCACTTGATGTCTGGATGCAAACAGGGAGGCCATTCAGCAGTTTTCATCAGAAAAAAAAGATTGTCCCCCCCCCAAATCTGTTTGTTTTCGGGTTAAAATGGCCACGAAAGTTGTTGCACCAGCGCATTAACGAAAGGGTTGATTATATGATAAGTGAAGGCCTGGTGGAGGAGACAAAGAGTATATTGCATGACGGATACGCACCGGGGCTTCAATCACTGCAAACAGTCGGATACCGGGATGTAATCCGATATCTGGATGGAGAGATTTCACATGAGCAGATGATAGCGGATATAAAAACCCAGACCCGGCGATATGCAAAACGGCAAATAACATGGTTCCGTCGCTGGCCGTTTATAAAGTGGCTGGAGGCCAATGCAATGGATGGTTCAGAACTGGCTGAGACGGTTAAACAAGGTTTAGCAGCTAATCTGAATAAAGGTTAACTTTAGACTGTCAAAAAAAATAAAATTTTACGTATGTATAGAGCAAAAGTAAACATTACACTGCGAAAATCAATTCTTGACCCAAAAGGGAAAGCTGCCCGTCACGCCCTGCAAAATCTTGGATTAAAAGAGATTGACCAGGTCCGAATAGGTAAACTGATTGAACTGGATATCAATGCAGAGAATGAAGAAATAGCGCGGGAACTTGCTGATTCAGCCTGTTCTCAATTGCTGGCCAATGAGGTCATGGAAGATTATCATATCGAAATAGAAAAAACCTGAACATGCCATTTGATGAGATGGACTCTGTTCTGATGCAGGAAAAAATTCCTGCCAAAGAAAAAGAAGTTGAAGTTGCTGTGGAAGAGGAGAGCGAAGAAAGTGCAGATACTCCATGGCGATTGATCCTTTATAATGACGAAGAACATACATTTGATGAGGTTATCAACCAGTTGATCAAAGCTCTTGGTTGTAGTGTATCACATGCAGAAGAAATAACCTGGAAAGTACATAATGACGGTAAGGCGCTTGTGTTTGAGGGAACATTTGAAGAATGCCTGAAGATCAACAGTGTTTTAAAGGAAATTGAATTAATTACAGAAATAAAAGGATAAAATAGTGTCGAAAACGATAGGTGTAATCATTTTTCCCGGATCCAATTGTGATCATGATGCATATCATGCAATGAAACACGTTATGGGAGCGGAAACAAAATTTTTATGGCACAAGGATAATAATCTTGATGACATAGATTTATTAATCATACCGGGAGGTTTTTCTTATGGTGATTACCTCCGCTCAGGTGCCATAGCCCGCTTTTCACCGATCATGCAGGAAGTGGTCAGATACGCTGAACAGGGACGCCCTGTGATGGGCATATGTAACGGTTTCCAGATATTGCTTGAATCAGGGCTGTTGCCCGGCGCCATGCTGCATAATGAAAAGCTCCGGTTTGTCTGTAAAAACGTCTTTATCAGGGTTGAAAATAACCAGACGATTTTTACGAATGGGCTGCAGACAGGTGATGTACTTGATATCCCTGTGTCGCATGGAGAAGGAAATTATTTTATTGATGACGACGGCTTGAAAGTGCTTCAGGATCAGGATCGAATCGTTTTCCGTTATTGTAATGAACAGGGAGAAATCACACCCGATGCCAACTTTAATGGCTCGGTTGATTCCATTGCCGGGATCTGTAACAGCGGGGGGAATGTGCTGGGTATGATGCCGCATCCTGAACGGGCGGTAGAAGAAATTCTGGGTTCAACAGACGGGAAAAAATTATTTGAAGCGCTGTTTGATAAGCTTGCGATTGTGTAATGAAATACGAATCTATTTTACCCCTATTTCATGGATTTTCAGCTTCTTAAAGAAATTGTAGAAACCTGTTCAGTTGACGATATCGATGCCGGAATTTCTCTTGTGACAAGCCTGATTGAACAAATAGACCAATACCATTCCGGATGAGCCTGAAAGCGCGACATAAGGGAAATATGCTGCTTCACAGTGAAAAGCTGGTGAAGAGATACCGGAAAAGAACCGTCGTTGATGAGGTCTCGATTGAAGTTGAACAGGGTGAAATTGTTGGATTGCTGGGGCCGAACGGTGCCGGGAAAACAACAACCTTCTATATGTTTGTCGGATTGATCAAGCCGAACAAAGGAAAAATATTTCTTGATGATCAGAATATCACGAAGAAACCGATGTTTAAGAGGGCAAGGATGGGAATCGGATATCTATCGCAGGAAGCCAGTGTTTTTAGAAACCTGACGGTCAGGGAAAACCTGAAAGCTGTTATGGAATTTTTCCCGATTCCAAAAAAAGAGATTGAAGAACGGGCTGACCGGCTGATTGAAGAGTTCGGCCTTCAGAAAGTGGTAAACAGCAAAGGGTATAGTTTATCCGGCGGAGAAAGAAGAAGAACTGAAATTGCCCGGGCACTTGTGCGAGATCCCAAATTTATTTTACTGGATGAACCATTTGCAGGGGTTGACCCGATTGCAGTTGAAGATATCCAGGATATTGTATCCAAACTGAAGTACCGGAATATCGGCATATTTATTACTGATCATAATGTACATGAAACGCTTGCCATCACTGACCGGGCATACCTGATGTTTGAAGGAAAAATATTGAAGGAAGGAACGGCTGAGAGTCTCGCAGAAGATGAAGAGGCAAAAAAACTTTATCTGGGAAGGCAGTTCAAACTCGATCGTTATAGCAATTAGTTAATGACGGAATCTTAATGGAAGAAATTACAGTCCATCAGCTAAAAGAAAAAAAAGAGAACCGGGATGCATTTTTTTTGCTTGATGTAAGGGAGACATTTGAATATTACATTTCGAAAATCGACGGCAGTACGGTTATCCCGGTAGATGAACTCCTTTCCCGGTTAGATGAATTGGAAGATAAAAAAGACAAAGAGATCATTGTGATGTGCAGAACCGGCAGCAGAAGTGCACAAGCTCAAAAAATGCTATTGAACAATGGTTTTAAAAACGTGAAAAATCTGAAAGGCGGTATCAATCAATGGGCCAGGGAGATTGATAATTCCTTACCGTTGTATTGATTTACCTTCTCTGCCTGTAAAATGCATCGTATAAACCCAAGCCATGTCATGTCCCGATCAGGTGGTCGCTGCGATTTGGGCAAACAGTTCGTCGTTACTTTCGGTTTGTTTGAGCACTTTAAGTAACATCAGCATCGACTCTTTTGGTGGCTTTTTCAACAAAAAGCGGCGCACCATGTTCCTCTCTTCCAGTTTTTCGAGAATAAATCGGTCTTCATTTCGTGTTCCTGAAGCTGCAATATTAATTGACGGGTAAATCCTGTCGTTGGCAAGCTCCCGGTCAAGAACGAGTTCCATATTACCTGTCCCTTTGAACTCCTCAAAAATAAGGTCATCCATCCGGGAATTGGTCTCAATCAGGCAGGTTGAGATGATAGTGAGTGAGCCGCCGTTTTCGATATTCCGGGCAGAACCGAATATTTTCTTGGGGATTTCAAGCGCACGTATGTCGAGTCCGCCGGAAAGGGTGCGTCCACTGTTAGTTTGGACTGCATTATATGCACGTCCGAGGCGAGTGAGTGAATCGATTAGCAAGACGGCATGTTTACCGCATTCAGCCATTCGTTTCACATAACCAAGTGCAAGTTCCGAGATGCGAACGTGACTTTGAGTGGGTTTGTCGTTTGATGAAGCAAAGACCTCTGCATTGGTAGTTCGAAGGAAGTCTGTTACTTCTTCAGGACGTTCATCGACAAGCAAAATAGCAGTATGGATGTCGGGATAGTTTTCTGTGATACTGCGTGCTATTTTCTTGAGAAGTACAGTCTTTCCCGTTCTCGGTGGTGCAACGATGAGAGCTCTTTGCCCGCGGCCTATCGGTGAAACGAGATCCATAACCCGCAGCTCAATATCTTCGGGTGTATGGCCAAGTTTGATATGCTGATTCGGCATGATCGGTGTTTGAAGTTCAAACCGGTTCACCTTTTGCCAGTTTTCAGCGGGTTCCCCATTAATGCGGTCTATTGTGCTGACTCTGCGGTTTCCCTGTTGATCAACCTCAAATTCTCCTTCAAGAACCAGGCCGGGCCTGAGCTCGTGATGTTTTACCATATCCGGTTTCAGAAAAGGATCTTTCGGTTCATAACTGAATTCAAAATCGATCCGGCGGATAAATCCGTATGCTTTGGAATTGACTTCCAATACACCGTGATATCGCCCGCCAACTCTGACATTGTTATTGTCGATGAATTTGGGGATGAATACGTTTCCATTCTTTTTCCCCTTTTTACCTTTCTGTTTACGTCCTTTACCTTTTTTGGAACGTCCCATGGACTTTAATTTTCTTTATTAATTGTACAAGCTCTTTATTGCTAACTGACACATATGGCCAGTCCCCGAAAACAGGTAGTTTGACAGAGTTGTATTCTGATTGAATAAGTTGATGTTGGTAGGAAAAGAGCAGAGCATGTTTATGATTTCATGCTCTGCGAATAATCAAAGATAAGGAAGGAAACGGGAGAAGAAAAATTAACGTACAGTTGTAGTTTCGTTAATCCAGGCATAGCATTCACCAACGCTTCCGTCAATTGTGAATGTATCTCCGTCTTCCCATCCTCGGAAAAATTTGTCTTCTGATGTTGGCATCACCGGAGTATAAGAATTAATCTGGCGGTTTGCTGCATTTCGCGTAGAAGGATCTACATCACGCGCCCTCTCCAGGTAATCTACGACCAGCCAGTAAACCGTCCGGTCATCCCGTTCGATGGATCTGCCGGATGTACAACTGGAAATTGCAGCCGCATATATATCAGCCATTCTCATATATGCATCCCCGAAATTACTATCGATATTAATAGCCTGCCGTGCGTATTGCCGTGCTGACTGAAGGTTATCCAGATTTTGGTAAGTTCTTGAAACTTCAAGAGCTATATTTTTTCTGGCGTTGTCATCCGGTGCCTTATCCAGGGCTTCTGTTAAATAGTTGAGTGCTTCATTATAATTAGCATCGGAGAGTGCTGCATCAGCCAATTTACGTGTATTTTCAAAGTTCGGGTTAATCTCATAGAGTTGAACTGCAATCTCACGTGCTTTTGCACGATCGCCAACCCTGTCATAGAGCGTTGCTAACTCAGTGAGTGCTACTTCACGGTCTTCCCGCTGATCAAGCCGTTCCTCGAGAAACGCAATTCGCTCCTCTGGATCCTGGAACAATTCGTTTCGTGCTTCTTCAATGGTTTGCATCAGGGTGTCGCCGGCATAATCTTCAACTACATCGATAAAAGCGAGAGCTTTATCACGTTCATTCTGTGAAACATAGTTGTTAAGAAGCAGTCGGGCATAGTAGCCATCACTTGTTTCTGCAAACTGTTGCCTGTCCATTTCATAAGCTCTCTCATAATGTTCATAGGCTTTTTGAATTCCCTGATCGATTTCACGGTGGTTCTCCTGGTAGAACTGACCCTGTCGAATGGTCCATCGGAACATATCGATTTCGTCTTCCTCGAATGTTTCATGCACCAGGTCATAAATCTCAATTGCCTGTTCGAGTAACCGGGCTTTTTCTGAAGGGTCTGATTCACTTTCGGCAAGCCCGACATAGACATTAATCAGACGGTTAAACTGAGTATCGAGTGAAAAGCTTCTGTGCCCTTGAATTTCTCTCGGTTTTGCTTCAAGCATCCATTGCCCGAAAGTCAACGCCATTTCATAGTCACCGGTTCTGTAATTTTCGTAAAATAATGAATACGCTTCCAACTGGCTCATACCATAAGGAGGTTCAGACTGTCCGTAAGAGAGGGACGAGAAGCCAACTAAAAAGCTTATTATAAGTATTAAATTTTTCATGATAGTTATACTTGATTAAACAACTGCTACTTTTAATAAACTAAAAAAAGTATAAAAATATTATTGAAACCTTGGTTGAATAAACATAATCTCAGCAAGATTTAATGAAAGTTTAAAACCCCATATCGTTTCCTGCACAAGATTTTGGTTCTGTGTACCTCTGAAACCAAACTGAAAGCTCAGGTCAACAGAAGATGCTGTACTTTGTGACAATATTCCGAGTCCTGTATGAAACATCAAAGTCTCAATATTATTGTTATCAAATTTCAGGTTGCCGGTATCATATGTAACCCCGGCACTGTACTTGAAATTTGATAAAAACCCTATGTTTCCATCTCTCAGATAGGGCAGAAACTGAGTTCCTATACCTATTTTAGATCGATTTACGAGATATTGTTCCTGAGAAGGATTCAAACTGTACTCGGCTTCACCCCAAAGCTGTTCAGAATATTCAACACTGAACCTGAGCAGACGACTTGGATTATACGTAAGCCCGAGGTTAAATTCTAATGGTAATTTAAAATTACCGGAATTAATGCTGCTTTCAGGCGTCAAATCAACCCTTCTGAGTTGACCGCCTATATCTCTGAATGATGTTAATCCTCTTTCAACTTCAATATTAACTGGTAATGTAAGGGATGCTCCAAAAGCCAGATCGTCTGCTGAACGGAGCAATCCATCCTGGCGTCCAAAGAACCCAAAACGGTGTCCAAAGGCATATCCGGAGATATTTTCATCGTATGTAATACTTGAAAAAGATGCTGAAGCGAAGTTTGTGTTATGCTCCCGGTTTAACGAAGAGATATAAATCGAGGTTGCATATCCGACAGCAAAGCTCGTCGAAAACCGGTAACCAAGCCCCATCTCAATTTTGTTGATGCCACCGGTTCCGGAAATTCTATTAAAAAATTCTATAGGATCACGGTTCGGCTCAGTCTGTATTGATCCTAATTCGGTTAGTTCATAACTGGATCTCGTTACAGGGTGAAAACCAACAGATAGTCCGAGCCTGGATCGAACAACAGGTAAAACCAGCTGAAACTGGTCAAAAGCAAACTGATTATATGTGGAATTAGCCAGGCCGTCAGTTGCATCAAAATTTTTCATTCCGAATGCAATGGAACCCTGGCTATAGGCGCTTACACCCCAAAGTGCCGGATTAGCATTATTTGTTGTGTAGGCATCATAGACAGAAACCCCGGATAAACCCATTCCGATTGTATGAGGTGACAATAAATCTGCCGGTTCGCCAAAAGCGATACTGGAATATGGTGAACCAAATCTTGCCTTGGTATCAAGTAACTGGCCATAAATGGCGTAAGGGGCAAAAAGAAGTAGTAATGTAATTAAAATACGTCGCATTATTCATTACCGGATTTTACAGATGTGATATTTATTTTTGGCCTGGTATCTTCCGGTGCATTTTCATCAAATAGCAGAGTGGAAAAAATGAGGCCGTTTATGGACTCAACTGTGATATAAAATTTTCCCGATCCCGGGGAGCTGAAAATAACCGAGTTGGCATAGGTGGTTAAATCGAACCTGTATGTGTAATCATCCGTATCGAGTTCCGATATCAAATTCGGAGAGTTACTGAAAATATAATCACTTACATTTTGAGTGTCTATGAGATGGATCCTGGCAAAAGAAATTTCCGGCCTGCTGTGGTGTTCAGGAAGAGAAGCTTCCAGCTGATCCTGGTCCTGATAAAGGATAAGCTGAACATTTGCCAGGTTTTTACTCCCCAGCCTTTCAGCACTCAGTTCCGGGTCAAGAGAGATTATTTGATCCAGTGTATTATGCATTATGATGCCATCCGGTTGCTCGTTCGGGGCACTTCTGGATTGCAAAGCTGACCAGTCCAATACGGTTTGAAAAGAACGAGGATCTTCATCATCTTCACCATTATCATTATCATTTTCGTCTTCACCGTCTTCACCGTCTTCACCGTCTTCGCCGTTTTCGCCGTCGTCACCATTATCACCGTTATCACCATTATCATCCGGCTCATCAGCGCGTTCAAGCACAAAACGTACAAAATTCAGGTTACTGTCATCTTCATCGGCAGCCGGACGAACTCTTGCAAAGAGGACCTTTTCATTATCTTCGGCCGGTACGATTACAAGGCCCGGGAAAGTGTCACGATAACGGGTGTTTCTGTCATCACCTTCGAACGAGAGGTATTCATTATACTCTTCCACCCAGCTTTGATCCAGTTCCACTTCAACAGTCTCGGTTCCTTCGACAGAGAACTCTCCAACCTTCAGGCTTTCATCATATGAAATCTGGTTATTAAAACGGATTTCATTGCCTCTCCAAACTTCTGTGGCTCTGTATATGTCAAAATTGGCGGTTGAAAGACTATCGCCATAAACGACAGAACTGAATACAAACCTTAATTTGAATGTATCATCCGGCGAAATGGAAGTACCAATCTCAGCAGTTAAAATTGAAGGTTTAATAAGGGCAGCAGAAGTAAATTCGCCAAATAAAGGGTCGTCATAACGGCCAATAGCCATATGGCGCAGTCTTCCTGTGTAAGAATTCCCTACGTATGTTTCAAGGGTACCCGGAGAGATTGTCCTTGTTTCAAGATTGGCATCATCATCAAGAAATCCGCTCCCTAAATTACCAGGATCTTCACAACCGGCGACAAAGATAGTAAAAGCCGCTATTGCGGCTATAAAAAAATGCTTAATCAAACTCTGTGCTGATTTATATATAGGATTATTATAGTTGGTGAGCTTACTTACGTTTTTACCGGGAGTTTTATTATTCGTTGTTTCCGGCAATTTCTTTGTAATAGTTTGCAAATTTGGTTGATACATCTTCGGGCGAACCCTGAATTTTAGTCGGATTAATATTCAATTCCTGAAACAGATCGTCGAACTGTGTCGATAAATGGTTGCCGGTAACGACGTGATCACTGTACATGAGGCCAATTCTGAGTAAATCATACTTTCCATTCGTACTCAGCTTGTCAATTTCAACATCTTCGGGTAAACCCAATAATTTAAGTATGTTTGAATCTTCAAATATACCGAGATTTTCAGGGTGGTGCAGATTGTAAACAATTTTTGTGTTTTTGAAAATATCTACATCCTTATATTTGGTTTTTACAAGCAGTGGGATCAAACCAGCCGGCCAGTCATGACAATGAATGATGTCGGGCTGCCATCCAAGTTTCATAACAGTTTCCAATACACCTTTATTGTAGAAAACGAGTCTTTCGTCATTGTCGTCGTACCAGTTTTCCTTTTTAGGATCCTCAAACATGCCTTTACGTTTAAAATATGTGTCATTATCTAAAAAATAGACCTGTAGCTTGGCATTTGGAATACTGGCAACTTTAATACGCATACTCTCAACATTCTCGCCCACTTGTACTTCTATACCGGAGAGCCGGATAACTTCATGAAGCCTGTTTCTGCGGTCATTTATTGTACCGTATTTAGGTAACAGGATTCTGATCTCAAATCCTTTATCCTGTAGTGATGCCGGTAAAAACCTTAAAAGATCTGCGGTATGAGTCATTCTCGCAAAAGGTGCAATTTCTGCTGCAGCGTATAGTATTTTCATAGTAATCTGATTCCTAACTTTATCCTATTTAAGCTCTTGTGAGAACCCTGATTTTCCATTTTCCGGGTAAATATCTTTAAAGTCTTCATCCGATATTGAATAAAAATCAAACAAAGTGTCGCCCCGTAAACCAAGACGAAGAGTTTCAACCGGTATCACTTCCATGGGTTGAATATTACCGAGGTTTACATTGCTGCCAAATTTACGAATAAACCAAACCTGTTGCTCTTTTTGAGGAGCTTCAAATATCAGTTTCTCGGGAGGAATCTGGTCTGTAATTTCATCAATCAAGCCCGTGCGTACCTCACCATTTGGCCTGAAAACCCCGACATTTCCTCCTTCGCGTGCTTCACAAATAACCTTCCAGGCTCCGGCTTCCAACTCCCTGCGTATCATTTTTACCCATTTGTACGGAGGGATTATATCATTCGGGTTTTTGCTTCCAACTTCAGACAACACTGTGAATTTTTCACTTAAATTGTTGATAATCTCAATCTTTCTTTGATCCGATAGCCAGATTGTTCCGTTCGATACTTCAACATATCGGATATTATATCTTTTTAAAAGTTCGATATATGCATCAAGTTGATCCCTGAGCATATATGCTTCGAAGAGTGTTCCCCCGAAATAGACAGGTATGTTATACTTCTCATAGACTGCCAGCTTTTTATCAAGCTGCTGAGTGACGTAGGAAGTTCCCCATCCAAGTTTGACAATATCAACATAATCAGAAGCTGCTTCACAAAAATCTTCTGCTTGACGGATACTGTACCCCTTATCCAAAATCAAAGTGATACCGTTTTCACGGGGTTTGTCTGTACGTTTTGGCAGATTATTTAGTTGGAATGGCATGTTTTCATTTTTTTAACGAACCGGCTTAAGATAGTAAATGATAGTTTCTTTTAAAAAACCAAGAGAAAATCTGTAAATATCTGTATCTATATTTCATTCCTGATTTTGCGGTTGCTGTCATAAATCAGCTTTTTAATACGCTGTTTATCAATGTGATGGAACATTTCGTCAGTATATCTCCACTTCCAGTTTCTCCCAACCGTACCCGGCAAATTCATCCGATGCTCCGTTCCGAGGTTCATATAGTCCTGCAAAGGTATAATTGCCTGATCAGAAACGGAAAACATTGCTAATCGTATCAATTCCCATTGAGGTTCCGCAGCATCCGATCGTGTGTAACTTCGCATGTGATGTTTCTCGGATTCGGGAGCTGTCTGGTACCAGCCAATGGATGTATCATTGTCGTGAGTCCCCGAATAAACAACACTGTTTTGTTCATAATTATGTGGCAGAAAATCATTATCCGGATCGCCGTCAAAAGCAAATTGCAGTATTTTCATTCCGGGAAATTGAAATTCATCCCTTAGTTCTCTTACTTCCGGTGTGATGAAACCGAGATCTTCTGCAATAATTGGAAGCCGGCCAAGTTTTTTTCCGATGGTATGAAATAAATCTCTGCCGGGGGCTTCCACCCAGGTTCCTTTAATGGCATTTTTTTCTTTTGCCGATACCTGCCAATACGATTCAAACCCGCGAAAATGATCAACCCGGATTGCATCGAATAACTTGAACATCTGAGAAAAACGATCTATCCACCATTGATACCCATCCTTTTTCAATTTCTTCCAGTTATAAAGAGGATTACCCCAAAGCTGGCCGGTCTCACTGAAATAGTCGGGAGGTACTCCGGCGATCAAAGTACGATTACCCTGCTCGTCAACCGCAAAAAAATCGGGATTCGCCCAGACATCAGAACTGTTATGGTCAACAAATATGGGGATGTCGCCCACGACTCGTATCTCCTTCCTGTTGGCATATGCTTTGAGCTCCATCCATTGCTCATTAAATTCAAATTGGAGCCAGGTTTCATGCCGGATCTCTGACGGGGCTTCTTTTTTTAACTTTCTAATTGCTGCTGGCTTTTTTTTTGCAAGGCCGGAATCCCAGCGGTTCCAGGCTTTTCTGCCATTTCGCTTTGATATCACTGAAAAGAGCACATAATCTTCCAGCCAGTTTTGATTCTCCTCGATAAAATCGTTTAATTTTTTTTCATTTCGGCTGTCGATATTCTCATAAAATCGTTTGGAAGCGAAATTCAGGAGGCTCGTTTTATTCGCATTGGCCTCATCAAAATTGATAGTAGTATCAACCGGGGATTTTGCTTCATTCAGCTCTTCTTTTGTAAGCAGCCCCTTCTCATGTAATATCTCTGGACTGATCAGGTATGGATTACCTGCAAATGCTGAATATGCAGTATAGGGTGAATTACCATAACCGACCGGACTCAGTGGCAATACCTGCCATATCGTTTGATCTGTCTCGTGCAGGAAATCGATAAATTTTCGTGCCTCTGGGCCAAAATCACCCATACCATAACGGGACGGGAAAGAAGTTGGGTGTACGAGCACACCGGAGGACCGGGGAAATCTCATAAATCTGATTTAAGCAGTTAGGATTTTTGTGGCTTTAAAATCAACCCGGCCAGGGGTGGAATAGTGAGTGTAATGTGGGCAGGCCTGCCGTGCCAGTCACCGGGATGCCCTTGTACACTCGGATCTCCTGTGTTGCTTCCCCAATAAAATTCGGAGTCACTATTGAGTATGGTTTTATATGTTACCGCTTCCGGAACCCCGATTTTATAGTGATGATGAACAGTTGGTGTAAAATTGAGAATGAATATAAGGTAGTCGTCAGGATTTTTGGAGCGCCGTACAAAAGAGATAAGGCTGTTATCAGCATCACTCATGTCAATCCATTCAAAGCCTTCCCAGTTGAAATCGACCTCGTGAATGGCTGGTTCATTTATATAAATCTCATTCAGATCTTTCACAAGCTGGCGGACTCCTTTATGTGTATCCCACTGAAGCAAGTGCCAGTCGATCGATTGTTCGTGATTCCATTCACTCCATTGTGCAAATTCAGACCCCATAAAGAGCAGTTTTTTTCCGGGATGTCCATACATGTATGTATAGAGGAGCCGAAGGTTCGCAAACTTCTGCCAGTCATCACCAGGCATTTTAGATAGCATGGATTGCTTCATGTGAACCACTTCATCATGGGAAAATGGTAATATGAAGTTTTCCGTAAAGGCATAGATCATCGAGAACGTCAACTGCCCCTGGTGATATTTCCGGTGGATCGGTTCTTTGCTGATATATTCAAGTGAATCGTTCATCCAGCCCATATTCCATTTGTAGTCGAAACCAAGCCCGCCCGACTCTACAGGCCTCGATACACCTTGCCATGATGTCGATTCTTCAGCCATAGTCAACACTCCGGGGAAGTAGTCGTGGACAACTTCATTAAACCGTCTCAGAAAATGTATAGCTTCAAGATTTTCTCTTCCGCCATATTTGTTGGGAATCCATTCCCCGTCTTCGCGGGAATAGTCGAGATAAAGCATGGATGCAACTGCGTCAACTCTCAAACCGTCAATATGGTATTCTTCAAACCAGAATACAGCGTTTGAAATCAGAAAGTTAATGACTTCTATGCGACCGAAGTTGAAAATATTGGTACCCCAATCAGTATGTTCACCTTGCCGGGGGTCGGCATGTTCGTAGAGTGACGTGCCGTCAAACATTCTCAGGCCGTGTTCATCCTTGGTAAAGTGGGCCGGTACCCAATCCAGGAAAACTCCGATTCCCGCTTTATGACACTGATTGACAAAGTATTTGAAATCATCGGGATTACCATACCTGCTGGTAACTGCATAGTAACCTGTAATTTGATATCCCCAGGAGGGATCGTATGGGTGTTCGGCAACTGGCATCAATTCAACATGCGTAAATCCCATCTCCTTCAAATAAGGAATCAGTTGATCAGCCAGCTCACGGTAATTTAGAAAACCTGGTGATTCATCTACTTTTTTTCTCCACGAACCGGGGTGGATTTCATATACGGAAAGTGGTTTCTCGTGAGCCTGTAACTCACGCCGGTTTTTTAACCAATTATCATCCGACCATTTAAAATTACTTTCCCAGACTTTAGAAGCCGTACCCGGCCGCAACTCTCCATAAAATGCATATGGATCGGACTTTATTAATATTTCATCCCTGTGTTTCGGTTTGATTTCGTATTTATACAAATCCCCCGGTCCGACATGAGGTATAAAGATTTCCCAGATTCCCTGGGCCGGATATTTTCTCATCGGATGAATACGTCCATCCCAGTTATTGAATGAACCGACAACGCTGACTCTTGCTGCTTCAGGTGCGGCCACAACAAAATGAGTTCCTTTGATAGATCCAACTTCTTTCTGATGAGAGCCCATCCATTTGTAAGTGTGATGGTGATTTCCCTCTCCCCAAAGCTGCAGGTCGAAATCAGTCAGAAGGCTGCCGAATTGGTATGAATCCGTAATTCTATATGTTTCACCATGGTGAGGAGTGATTTCGAGGTCATAGAAAAACCTGTTTTTTCGCCTCGGGAAGAGATATTCAAACAAACCTTCATCTGAAACTTTTTTCAATTCCGCAGATTTCCCTTTGTCAGGGATTACGGTAACTTTCCGTGCATTCGGATGGAAAGCTCTGACTACCAGTTTCTCTTTCCCGTTCCTCTGGACTGTATGGAGTCCCAAAACTGAAAAGGGATCACCATGGGATCCATTGGATATTGCTGTGATTTCTTCGATTTTAAGTGTTGGTTTATAAGCCACGTGATCGAATTTAATTCATTCTTACTGCGTAAGATAAAAATTTTATACTCAATATAACGTTTCCTTTCACCAGGCTGCCAAATTTTTAATCAGACCAATGAACCCAATTCAATTTATTTCAAGGCGGTATCTATTCTCAGGGAAGGATGTTTCTTTGATATCGGTACTAACCTGGTTGAGCATTACCGGGGTTACAATCGGGACAGCACTGCTAATTATTGTATTGTCAGTTTTTAATGGTTTTTATGATGTGATCAGGGGACTGTTACTCGCCCAGGACCCTGACATCAGAATTGAGCATGCAACAGAACGCACGTTTCATGTAAATGCAGATTTGGCCGATCAGATACTGGAAGTTGAAGGTGTCGTTGCACTTACTCCATTTCTTGCCGGGAAAAGCATGCTGGCATTCAGAGACGACAGAAATGAAGTGGTGTCAGTCAGGGGTATTGAAGCCGACTCATTTCTAAGAATTAATGATCTTGAGGCGCATGTCAGAAGTGGAAGGTTTGATTTTTCAATTCAAAATGAACGCCCTGGTATTGTTCTGAGTGAATCGATCAGAAATCGTCACCGGATATCTATTGATGATGAAATTGCTCTATTGAGTGCATCGGGAATGAGACGTGCTCTGACACAATTTTCAGCACCGAGAGTTAACAGGTTTAATGTTCGCGGAACATATTCGATGCAGCAAATCGTGGATGCAGACCAGGTCTATATTGATTTGATTGCTGCTCAGCGGCTTTTTAATGCCCGTAATCAAATAACCGGTTTCGATTTAAGGCTTGAAGACACGGATGCAGCTCATTCAGTTAAACGAAACCTCGAGCAGCAACTTGGCCCGGAATATAAAGTTTCATCCTGGTATGATCTTCAGAAGCCGCTTTACGATGTGATGTATCTTGAAAAATGGGGATCCTATTTTATCCTGATGATAATCGTGATCGTCGCTGTGCTGAATATCGTTGGCTCTCTCACCATGATTGTCATTCAAAAACAGCGGGATATCGGTATTCTTATCTCAATGGGGATGTCGAAAGCAGATATCAAAAATATATTCCGAAGCCAGGGATTGTATATCGGTTTGATCGGGTGCGGGCTTGGTGGTGTAATCGGGTTGCTGCTGACTTGGCTTCAGCATGAGTACGGGTTGCTGAGATTGTCATCAGCATTCATTATCGATGCATACCCGGTATCGGTCAGTGCATTTGATGTCGGGATCGTGCTGTTGGGAAGCATGGTGCTTTGCCTTGCGGCAAGCTGGTATCCCGCAATCCGGGCGGCACAGGTTAATTCCGCAGATGCAGTCCGGTACGAGTAGAGGTTTTGTGATTGCGGAGTGAAGTTTGCTGCCCCGGAATTAAAAATTTAATCTGATTCCGATTCCAAACCCGGTTCCGCTCCCATAGAAAGAGTGATCAGAGCCGGACTCATCGCTTGCATTCGTACTGCTCAGCATCGCCCTGTACGCAGTTTGAATTCCGGCTCCGAGATAAGAATCATCCTGGGCAGAAAGAGACAAGGGAATCAACAGGATTGTAAGTACAAATAAACAAACTCTCTTCATGGTACAAATTTTTCGTTCTCAGTCTTAAATTGAATTATATCCCTCATTCATTATACGTATCCGGCAGATCGTTTTCATAAAGAATGACGTCTCCTTCACGTGCATAATCTTTTATGATGTCGTT
>SL_3KL_010_SEDDRAFT_10001317_pt1 | contig 22420 bp, 12 predicted proteins | sample SodLakKL_010_SED_2_FD_10381 | JGI IMG/M metagenome (IMG submission 10381) | reverse complement strand
GAGCCAATAAACGGTACCGTCAGGAGCAACATCACCCACAAAGGGGTCGTCGCGATAATCATGCTCCGGTCCGGTGGAGGTAATAGTGTATCTGTCGCCTCCATCCAGGTTGGTGGTGAAGATATATCCGTCAGCTGGGGTGTCTTCGTCGGCATAACGGATGTTTTCACCTGCTATATTTACCACGATGCGTTCTTCCCAAATGTTTACCGACAGGGGATGTTTATCCAGATCGATAAACAGGTTTTCATGCTCCAGTTCTGTGTCGGAATAAAGCATCTTCCGGTATATGGTATTGTTTTTAGCATCGGCATAATATATGGCCTTTGCTATTTCAGCCTGGATGACCAAATCACGGGTAGCGTGAAGGGTTTCTTCACCGTCAAAAAGTTCCAGACTTACTGTATATATTCCCGGAGGGTTAAAAGATGTCTGAGGATTGGGTTCGGTGGATGTTTCGCCATTTCCGAAATCCCAATTGTATGTTACCTGCTCCTCCATCCCCGGTAGTTGGAGAAAATTTGCTCCAAAGGTTACCGTATCATCATACACAATACCTCCCTCAGGGTATACTGTAATTTCAGGATTTGGTTTTTTTACTTCAAACGTCTTTTCATAGAGCTCCTCATTTCCATCGTAATAGACCCACAATTGCGCGGTATAGTCTCCGGGTAAAGCATAGAATACCCCGTCGGGTTGTATGCCTGAGGTAACCGAATCCTGGGTTACCCTGTCACCCTCCATAATCCGGCCCTGGGGAAAGGTCCACAGATAGGATTCGGCATTTTTTGTGTTGTTGATAAACTGCACCTCCGCAGGGGCATACACCAGGTGTTCATCTTCAATGGAGAAACCAATAATTGTTTCACCCCAAACTTCTTCTTCTTCTTTTTCGCAAGAAATCAAAAACATGCTTGCCAGTAAAGAAGTGGTGAGTATCGTTAAAAGTATTTTATAGTTCATAATGCGTTGTTTTTTGAGTGTTTCACCACAATGATATTTTTGATGTTAAATCCATATTGTAATCGTTACTAATTTACGAGTTAAAGGGATTCCTGTTGTTTTGGGCAATTGGTGAAGGCATCACCCCCACCACCTTATGAGTGCCCAAACCATTTATTGGGTAACCCTGAAAACCCTTTCGGAAGATTTAAAAGCATCTTCATTTTCAAGAACAGAGATTGATTCAACCGTTACACGTGTATTATCTTCGGCATCGGCACTGCGCAATGATTCAATCACTTTTTCACGGGTTAAGTTTTCCAAAAGGTATTCAACGGCTTCCTGGGTAATATTTCCTGTATAGGATCCATCTTCTACTTCATAATAGGTTAAGGAGAAGTATCCCACTTCGGGAAACACCGTGTAAAACAAATCTCTGTCAAAAAAGCCGGTAAACATATGGGCCAAAGTCTCAAAAATGTCATCATTCAAATTTTCCAGCAATTCACCATCGGAGAGCCTTACTAACTTATATTGCTGTGGCACAACAAAGTCATGTGTAACTACATATGCATTTTGCTGTGTTTGATAAAAGTCATTTAAAGATTTCTGCTCGTTGGGGTATGCAGCAATAAATTGCTTTTCATAATGAATGGTGTCGGGTGTAATGGTCAGATCATGGTCTATAATTCCGGCATGCTCTGTATCGAATCGCATCCTTATGGTATACTGGGTTCGTTTGAAACCCCAGTGATGAAATTCTACCGTATTGATGTCATCTTCTACCGCCCAGGTTACCGTACGCAGGCTCAGGGTGTCTCCTGTAGCTGCATCGGGCATTTGGGCCAAAAGGTTAAAAGGAATCAAATTGCCTGTCAACTCACCCTGGTCGCTTAATGGGTCATTTTTTTCACAGGCCCACAGACCCAAAAGAAAAATCCATAGTATGTTTTTATATAAAAGTTTCATCGTATGCTCTTTTTGTGTTTATAAGTTTGAATTAGCTGCCCACCAAAGGGGGGTTAAAATCCAGCGGTCATCCCTGGCACCCAATCTTTCAATTTCATTGGGGTTATAAATATATTCAGTTTGCGGGTCATAGGGAATACGCTGTATCCATTCACCTTCATAAATATCAAGTACATTTTCCGGGTACTGAAGTTCCAGGTATACATTGTCAGCATATTTATATCTGCGCATGTCGGTCCATGTTTCCGGTTGAAGGTACAGAGCCATATATTTTTGCATCATAATATCAGCAATANCCAAATCACCGGAGCTTTGTGCAACAGCAGAAGAGCTCAGGTAATCATTTAATCCCTGGGCTATCCCAAGGCGTTCAAAGTTGCTGCTAATGCCTGCTATGTAAGCCTGGTATGCCCGTTCATTGTCGTTGTTGTGAAAAGCTGCTTCCGCTTCAATAAAGTAAAGCTCCTCATCGGTGATAAAAACAATGGGCGAGTCATCACGAGTCCAGTAGCCATCATAAAGAATGGCAAAATCCTCTATTTCCAGGGCACCTATTCCCTGGCTTGCCGGAACAGAAAGGTAGTTTTCATTTTCACCGGGGGTGGTTAACTGGTACAAACGAGGGTCGTGCTCCCCGGACAAGGTCATGGCATTCATGAAAAAATCTGTATGTACGGATGAGTTCAGCAGGTTACGAATTTCAGCAAAATCCCATTGCGGGCTGGGTCTGGATGGCCCCCAAAGATTACGGTGCCAGTCGCTGTCAGCATCTGAGGGATAAGCAAATAGCGGTTCCTGCCATCCCACGTGCGCGGCATCAACATATTCCAGAACCTCATCATAAGATGACTGAAAATCTGCCGTGTGCAATTTAAGGCGAGCCAGGATGGCGTTGGCAAAGGATTTCCACTTTTCCAAATCACCTCCAAAGAGGTGATCTTCGGTGGTACCCATTTCGCGATCTGTTAGCTCATTGCTTTGCTCCAAAGCCTCCAACCCTTCTTTCAGCCATGTTTCAACTTCGGCATATACCACATCCTGGGTGTCATAGGTTGGATTATATATCCCTGTAAAAGCTTCCTTTATGGGCATATCTCCAAAAAAATTGGTTGTTGTAAGGAAAGAAAAAGCCATCATTATTTTACCTACACCAATATAGTTTTTGGAGTCTTCTTCTTTAGCAAACTCAATCATTTTGTTGGCATTTCCGGCAACATCAAAATAGTTTCTGCGCCATAAGCCAACGCGCAAAACATTTCTGTAATCCCAGCGATCCCGAATGGCATTGCCGCCAAATTCGGTTGTTATGTATTGGGTAAAATAGGCTGCTGTTTCTCCCTGTGCATAATGAGAATATGCCATTCCTGAAACCACTGAAGGCAGCATATAGTTGGGTGTTGTCCTTTCATCGTTATCCAGGGATTCGTTTACGTCAAGAAAATCCTCGCATCCCAGGAAAAGAAACGTAAAGAGCAGAAGTATAGAAAATTTTTTCATTTTATTTCAATTTTAAGAATTAATACAATAGGCCTCTTTTGTCGGGATTAAAAGTTTACATTAATACCCAGTGTAATGGCTTGGCGATGGGGCACCTGGAAATAATCTACGCCCATGGTACCTGCTCCGCTTGCACCTCCACCTGGTCCTGCATTGTTTACTTCGGGGTCTCCTCCTGAATAGTTTGTCCATAGATGCATGTTTTGCAGGTTCAGGTTAACCGAAGCCCGGGTCATACCAACCCTGGCAATCCATTCTGAGGGCAAATGGTAGATCAGGTTGATATTTCTCAGGCGCACATAATATATCTCTTCCACAAAATTGGTTCCGGCCAGGGCATAATAATTCACAAAAAAGTCGCGATCCAGGGCAATGGGTTGGGTATTGGTTTCATATACCCCCTCTTCCACTTCAACAACGCCATCAAAAACAAACTCCCTGTTCCTGTATTCGTCCAACATGGCATGACTGCCATTGGTAAGGAGAAACTGACTGGTGGCATTCATAACTTCGGCGCCAAAAGCACCATCTACCAGTACTGAGAGCTCAAAATTTCTATAGCGGATATTATTATTAAAACCAAGGTAGGCTTTGGGTTCGCGGTTACCAATATAACGTTTTTCTGAGTCAATTATGGGGTAACCTTCGCTATCTACAATTACTTCACCTTCGGGGGTTCGGGCATAATCGGTTCCTACAATGCCAAAAAGAGGTTCACCAAGCCAGGAGCTGGCAATGGCCTGTGAGGAAACTTGTCCGTAGGTAACAGGGAACTCTACCAGGTCACCAAAAAGTTCACTTAATTCACTTCTGTTTCCGAAAGCATTAATGGAAGGTTCCCACAGGAAGTTTTCTGATTCGAGCAGGCGGGCACTTAATAATACCTCCAATCCTTTGTTTTCTACCGAGCCAGAGTTGACCGTTTGCAAAATAGCACCGGTTACCGGGGTTACCCTGGGGGTTATAATCTGGTCTTCCGATTTTCTTTCATAATAGGTTACATCAAAGTTCAAAAGGCCTTTCCAAAATCTTAGGTCAATACCTACCTCAAATTCTGTAGTAATCTCAGGCTTTAGAATAGGGTTACCGGCAAAGGGATCGTTTCTCCAGCCTTCGCCCAATCCATAAAACTGGGTTAAAGTTTGGGTAAGCCGATGTGGGGGAGCATCTTTACCTACCTGGGCATAACTGGCTCTTAACTTGGCAAAAGTTAATATATCGGTAAAGGGTCCTTCAGTTATTTCGGTGGGGATAAACCCAAAGTTGAAGGAAGGGTAAAAGAAAGAACGGTTATCCAAAGGAAGCGTGGATGACCAGTCGTTTCGGCCTGTAGCACCCAGAACAAGAAATCGGCGGTAATCCAGGGTGATGTCACCGAAAACACCTACAACGCGTCTTTTTGCAGTGGACTGGCTGGTTCTTACTTCCTGCAGGTTGTTGATAGAGTGAAGGGTGGGGTTTCTGAATCGTTCACCTTCAACGAAAGTATTTTTGGCATAATCCATCTGGATATTTTTACCTGCCAAAGCGGTAATTGTCAGATCATCGCTCACTTTTGTGTCAGCTGTAAAAATAAGGGTGGATGTGATTTTTTCACTTTCCCGGTTAAATTCACTAATGGCGCCTTCATAGGCATTTCCTGTGGAACCCCATTCTCTGACGGCTTTATAATGTTGCATGAAAAAGTCGCGCCCTGCTGTATAATCTATGCTGAGCCAGTTGTTTATGTCATAGCGGAGGTTTGCCGATGTCAGGGTGCGATCCACATTGTCGCTTCGTACATTGTGATTGGCAACCCATAACGGATTATCGGGCACATCGGCCAAATTACCGCTCACCGGAATCCAGATGTTTCTTGCTGACCCATCAGGGTGATAAACATCCTGCATGTCATCCCAGCGGGGCCAGCGGTAAACGTTAGCCATCCATCCACCTGATTCGGGTACAATACCATAATTGTTCCCTGTTTTGATGACATTGGCAGTTGTTGTTAGTGTCATGTTGGGTAGAATGTTGGCCGTACTGGTCAGCATAGCAGAACGGCGCGTGTAATCGGTGTTGGGAACAATCCCTTCATCATTGAGGTCGGATATGGCAAGATAGTAAGTCATGTTTTCACTACCTCCGCTAACATTGGCATCAAGTTTTGTGGAGATGCCTGTTTGGAAGAAATTGTTAAGGTTATCATGTACATTATCACTTCTTCTGAATTCTGGCCCCCAGTGGCTGAAAGTACGGGGGTTGTACAAACCTGCCGCACCTGTTGTGTAAGCGGTTTGAACATCGTGCAATTTGCCAACTTGTGATACTGTGGTGGAAGTGTTTAGCCCCACCGATATTGCTCCCTCTTCTCCTCTTTTTGTGGTAATAATAACGGCACCGTTGGCTGCATCAATGCCATATAGGGCAGCAGCGGCAGCTCCTTTAAGAATGGAAATGGATGCAATGTCATTGGGGTTGATATCAGCTGCCCTGTTTGTTGTCCCGCGTGTTGAAGCATTGGAAATGGGTATTCCGTCAATCACAAAAAGTGGCTGATTGTCTCCGTCAACACTGGTGGCACCTCTTAGGATAATCTCGCTGGCCGCTCCGGGAGCACCACTGGTAGAGGTAATCTGAACACCTGACACCCTTCCCTGGAGTGCATTTACCAGGTTTTCCTGGCTGCTGGAAATTAACTCTTCAGAAGAAATGCTTTGCACATTGTAGGTTAGGGTTCGCTCTTCCCGTTTTATACCCAAAGAGGTAACCACAACCTGTTCAAGGGTAGCAACATCAGCTACCATATCCACGTCAATGACCGTTTTATCTCCAACCGGGATTTCTTCGGTGACCATCCCTATAAAACTAAATACCAGGACATCTTCCGATGAGGCCCGGAGGGAATATTGACCATCTATGTCAGTCGTAGTTCCCCGGGTAGTACCTTTTACTCTTACGGTAACTCCTGTAAGTGCCATTTCGTCCATCTGGTCTCTTACAGTCCCGGTGATGGTCCTTTCCTGGGCTAAGCTTTGATAGCTCAGGGCAATTATCAGACCGGCAATAAGTAGTAATTTCTTCATTTTGCTTTCATTTTGAATCGTTTATGCTTTGGATTAGGATGATTGAAATATTTTGGGGTGATGATTTGAATTCGACTGCAATTTACAATTTTAAGTAATTTAAGAAACAGGGAAACGCCTTTTTAACTTTTGTGGATTCTCAGGGGTTCGTTTGTCTCTGGGTAATCCTCACAAGTATTTCCCGTAAACTTTGATATCAATGCCTCAAGGCTATCCTTGCCCGGTAATAAGGAGCTAGCAGTTAACAGGAAAGTACAACCATGCAACATATTAGCAAAAAATTGTATAATGACCATTTATTGTTTTAATGATTCGATGGCTTTTTTCACAGAGCCACACTTAAGCAGGGCATCCCTGGCTTCTTTTTCACTTATACCCAGTTCATCTACTATCATACGCGTGCCCCTGGCAACCAGCTTTTGGTTGGTCAGTTGCATATTTACCATTTTACTCCCTTTTACTCTTCCCAGCTTAATCATAAGGGTTGTTGTGATGATGTTGAGCACCATTTTTTGTGCAGTACCGGCCTTTAAACGTGTGCTTCCGGTCACAAATTCAGGCCCTACAATCACCTCTATGGGATATTCAGCTACACGAGCAACTCCCGAGTCGGGGTTGCAAGTAATACACGCTGTCAGCAGGCCGTTTTCACGGGCTTTTTCTAAACCCCCAACCACGTAAGGGGTCGATCCGCTGGCTGCAATACCAATTACCGTATCCAGTTTTGTAATGTTTCTTTCTGCAAGCTCTTCCCATGCTCTACGTGGATCATCCTCAGCAGCTTCCACTGCTTTGCGCAGGGCTACATCACCCCCGGCTATCAAACCAATAACCATCGTGTCGGGAACACCAAACGTGGGGGGTAGCTCAGAAGCATCCAGCACCCCTAAACGCCCACTGGTGCCGGCTCCCAGGTAAAATATCCGACCCCCTTTTTTCATCCTTTCTTCAACAAGGTTTATGAGGGTTTCAATACGGGGCAATGCTTTTTTTACTGCCGGTGCAACCTTTGCATCTTCGGAGTTAATTCCATGGATGATTTCATGAACAGACATCTTCTCCAGATTGTCAAAAACCGAAGGTGACTCTGTAATACTTAATCTAAGGTTTGTTTTTTCTGCCATAATAACGATACTGAAAATATTTATGCAACACCATTGTGATATTTTAGAAGACCCGGCATGGGGTCCGGTTCTATGCGTCCGACAGTGAAACCGGCTTCTTTGGCTGCTTCCTTCAAGACATCTTTAAAATACCAAGAAATGCTACCGGTAAAATTTACAGGCAATTCATGGGCAGAGGTATACTGACTGATATTTCTTTTAAAGAAAGCCATAAAGCTTGAAAAAACCAAATCATAAACAGGCTTTTCGCTAATGTTTTTCGATAAAAACGGGGTAAAGCTCGCTAAAAACCGATTGGGAAAACTCCCCCTGTATACTTGTTCAACGATTTGGCCCGATGTTAATGGATATTTTTCATAAAACAGTTTTGTTAAATGTTGAGGAAACTGATTCTTTAAAATATCCGATACCAGCTTTTTTCCTAAAACTGCACCGCTGCCCTCGTCTCCTAATATATAGCCCAGTGGCGATACATTATCAGTTATATGGGTGCCATCATAGAAGCATGAATTGGAACCTGTCCCCAGTATGGCTGCAATACCTGCATTTTTACCGCATAACGATCGCGAAGCAGCCATTAAATCACTTTCTGCGTAAACATGATTTGTTTCGAAAAAACCTGATAAAGCCTCTTTTAGTATCTGCTTTTTTTCCTGGTTGGCTAATCCGGCCCCATAATAATAAATGAATGCCGGGCGGGTATGCTCCATGCAAAACTCATTTTTAAGGGTTTCTACAATTTCTGAACTTTGCTGAAAAAACGGATTTATCCCTTTGGTGACACAACGGGCTTTTTCTTCTCCGTCGGATGTCAGAAAAATCCATTGAGTTTTAGTTGAGCCGCTGTCTGCAATTAGTTTCATAGTATTAGATTATTTTTCTTTTCTCCAGGGAAAGGTGCCATATTTTACATTATAAGAACCCTAGTCCGCTACAAATTTATAAATTATAGACAAATATTAGTAATTATTTTTAAAAACTCGGAATTTTTTTTACAAATCGTAAAGAATTAATACTTTTGGGGTGTGAAATAAAAAAACTAATCTTCTAATTGATCTGGTTGTGCAGTTTTCCATTAAAAAAGATTCGCTACTAAAGGGCTGTTTTTTCCTGTATTTACTGCTGTTTTACCTGCCTAATGGGAATGCACAGTTTTTTGCAGGCACTACTGGCAACAAGGTTACCGAGCCCGAAGAAGTGGTGAGCTCGCAGCTCCAGCAATGGGCTTTGGCGTACAATCACCTGGGTGACATAAAAGTTGATGATTTTCAAGTTTGTGATAAGAGCAAACAGATTCGTGTATTTTTTTCCCGTGATTTTACCCATATACCGCTCCGTAAATCAAACCTTATGTACCTGGAGTTGAAAATCAGGGAAGCTCTCGAAGATTATTACACCAATTACCAGGTGAAACTGTTTGCGCGGGATAGAAATGTTAACGATTATATACCGAATTATTACAGGACCCAAAATTTTGATTCAACGCGAATACGTAAGTTTTTAAAGCAAAAGCCTTTGCGCAGGAAAGCACAACATGAAGCCTTTACCTCAGGGCTATCAGCCAACCACATCGCTTTATGGCACAGCCATGGTTTGTATTTTGACCATGAAAGAGATCGCTGGCAATGGCAAAGAGCCCGCCTGTTTGGAACAATTGAGGATCTCCTGCCCATGGATTATGTGTTGAAATTTCTGACTCCCATGTTGGAAAATGCAGGTGCTTATGTTTTTATACCCAGGGAAAGAGATATGCAAACTCAGGAGGTGATTGTTGACATAAGTCACTCCACAAAGGGCTCTAAACTGCAAATCGAAAACGGCAAAACAGAATCCTGGCGTATCAAAGAGGGTGGGTTTGGTTGGCAACAAACCTATTATGACGGAGAGAATCCATTTGAAAAAGGGCAACATCTTTCCATCCAGGAAGATAGTGGAGCCTTTTTAAAGTATATACCCAATATCCCCGAAGCAGGAAAGTATGCTGTATACGTATCGTGGGCTTTTGATGAAGAAGCTTCACATGAGGTGGCCTATTCGGTTCAATACGCCGGAGGTGAAGCTGACTTTTTGGTAAACCAGCAAATGGCATATGGCACCTGGGTTTATCTGGGTACTTATTATTTTGAGCAAGGGAAAAACCCCGATATGGGTAGTTTAACCGTAAATGGAAATACCAGGGGTGCAGTAACCTCTGATGCAGTGAGGTTTGGTGGCGGGATGGGCAGCATAGCCCGCCGGGCATCAAAAGATGCCCGGGTCAATCGGCAATCAGCTGACGACACCGGAAACCCGGAAGCTGCTGATGACTCCATGAATGAATCTGTGCGTTTTGATGGGCAGGCAAGAACCAGTAATATGCCCCGTTATACCGAAGCTGCGCGATATTATCTGCAATATGCCGGAATGCCTGCATCTTTGGTATATTCACACAATGACGGAGCCAATGATTACAATGACGACTTTATGAGCCGTGGAGAATGGGTAAATTATTTAGTGGGGGCTCCCCTGGGACCGGAACAGGATCGTGACCACCCGGGCCTGGGCGTGCCCGTTGATGTTTCCATTTCTTTTCATACCGATGCCGGTATAACAGCCAGCGATTCTGTTATCGGTACTTTGGCCATCTATAGTGCTCAAAAAGATGAGGGTGTGTTTCCCGACGGAGTATCTCGCCTGGGCTCAAGAGATCTTGCTGATTTGATTCAAACACAGGTTGTAGATGATATACGCAACACCCTGAATCCCCAATGGACCCGCCGGGGCTTGTGGGATCGACAATACTCTGAAGCCTGGAGGCCTAATGTGCCGTCGGTTTTGGTGGAACTTCTCTCTCATCAAAACCTGGCTGACATGCAGTATGCGCTTGACCCCCACTTTCAGTTTATCACTTCAAGGGCTGTTTATAAAGGTATTGCCCGCTTTATAGCGCGCCAGGAAAACAGAAAAGTGGTCATTCAACCGCTTCCTCCTACACATTTTAAAATAGAACAAACGGGAAAGGATGAAGTAAGGCTTAGCTGGAAACCACAAAATGATCCTTTGGAAACTTCAGCAAAACCCTCTCATTACAAAGTCTATACCCGGAAAAATCAACAGGGGTTTGACCAGGGCATGCTTACCACTGATACATCTCTACAAGTAAACCTGGAAAAGGCCGGAGCCCTTTACAGTTTCAAGGTAAGTGCTTTAAACAGCGGAGGCGAAAGTTTTCCTTCTGAAATACTGTCAGCCTCCTTACATCCTGATTCTAAAACAGACATTTTGCTGGTAAATGGATTTACACGCATGGATGCACCTCCTATGTTTGACAGTGGTGAGTGGGGAGGTATAATGCACTGGGAGGAGAGCGCCATACCCTACATGGCTTCTGCGGTATATACCGGCCAGCAATATGACTATCGCAGGAGCTCGCCCTGGCTGGATGATGACAGCCCGGGATGGGGAGGAAGCTATGCAGATATGGAGACCCACATTGTTGCAGGCAACAGTATGGACTATCCGGCCATTTATGGCAAACAGCTGGCAGCTATGCAACATTCTTTTGTATCGGTTAGCAGGGCTAGCTTTGAAAAGGATGGTTTCCCTGTCGAAGATTACCAAACCATTATAACCATTATGGGTAAACAGCGGCAGTCGCCTTACAATTTGTCAAATCCAGGTAATCAACACCGGGTTTTTAATGAACCAATGATTGCTAACTTAAAAAGATTCCTTGACATGAGAGGTAACCTGTTGATTTCAGGAGCTCACCTGGGAACTGATATAACAGAATCCAATGACAGCCTGGCCATTGCCTTTGCCCGGCAATATCTTGGGTGGAGTTGGCGTACCAATCATGCCGACAATGTGGGTGAAGTTGTAAATGATCAGGATATGCATTTTGCTGAAAAATTGACCTACAACACATTGCCAGGCAGGGCCATGTATGTAGTGGATGCCCCTGATGCATTTGAGCCGGAGGGCCCTCACAGCAGGTCATTGTATCGCTACCGAAGCAACTTAACTCATGCTGCCATTATTTTTGATAATGATCACAAGGCTGTTTCTGCAGGTTTTCCTTTGGAGAGCTTAAAGTCAGAGATGGAGCTGTATAATTTGCTGGAAGATATAATACAATTTTTTGAAAACTTTTAAAAATTTAGTGATGACAAAAAGTACCATAACATGCTTTGTGCCCATGGGCCAAGCAAAAGATCTGCAGAATGTTGTTAATGAGTTGGCAGGAAGTCCTGTAATTGAAAAGATTTATATTACGGGTGATGAAAAAGATGCAGGAAATATTTCTATCCCCGGAAAAGCCTCCTTTGCCCAAACGCAAGGATTAACAGATACCACAACTATCAAAAAGCTGGCAGCATCAGTAAACACTGACTATGTGCTGATTTATACCAAGGCTCAGCCTCTGAAACTGGGGGCATTTGCCATGGAAAGAATGTTACAGGTGGCTGAAAACACTACTGTAGGGATGGTTTACGCTGATCATTTTCAGGAAAAGGATGGAGCATTGGTTCCACTGCCTGTTATTGACTACCAGGACGGAAGTCTGAGAGATGACTTTAACTTCGGTTCCTTACTGCTTTACAGGGCAGATGCGGTGAAAAAAGCTGCTGCATCCATGCAGGAAGCTTATAAGTTTGCAGGCCTTTACGATTTGCGCCTGAAAGTAAGCCAGGAGCATAAGCTTTTCCGGTTGCCTGAATTTTTGTACACCGAAAAAGAAACGGACACCCGCAAATCAGGCGAAAAAATATTTGATTATGTAGATCCCAAAAACCGGGAAGTGCAAGTAGAGATGGAGAAAGCCTGTACCCAACACCTGAAAGATATTGGTGCATGGTTAAAACCTGCATTCTCCGATGTGAAATTTACCGAAAAAGAATTTCCTGTGGAGGCGTCCGTTATAATTCCTGTTCGTAACCGAATCAAAACTATCGAAGATGCAGTGGGCTCAGTACTTACTCAAAAGACACCTTTTGCATTCAATTGCATCATCGTGAATAATCACTCTACCGATGGAACAACAGAGGTATTGGAAAAAATGGCAAGGGAGAATGATCGCATCATTCATGTAATCCCCGAACGTAAAGACCTGGGGATTGGTGGTTGTTGGAATGAAGGGGTGTTTCATGACAAATGCGGACAATTTGCCATACAACTGGACAGTGATGATCTCTACATTGACGATCATGTGATAAAAAAGATTGTTGAAGCTTTTTATAGCCAAAATTGCGCAATGGTAGTGGGAAGCTACCAAATGGTAAACTTTAAACTGGAGAGCATTCCTCCCGGTCTTATTGACCACAAAGAATGGACCCCGGAAAATGGTCGTAACAATGCCCTTCGTATCAACGGGCTGGGAGCTCCAAGAGCTTTTTATACACCTGTAATCCGTGAATTCAGAGTGCCCAACGTGAGCTATGGGGAAGACTATGCACTGGCATTGAATATTTCACGCCATTACCAGATAGGTCGTATTTACGAACCCCTTTACCTTTGTCGTCGTTGGGATGACAATACAGATGCGTCGTTGGATGTAAAAAAGATGAATGAACACAACACCTACAAAGATCGTATCCGTACCATTGAACTGTATGCCCGGATGCGTCTCAATCAATCTTAATCGTTTATTTATTGCATGCTTCCGGGAGATGGGTTTTGCCATCTTCTCCGGGGAGCTTTATGCCAGGATAAATATTCAAACCAAAAGAATTAAACTCTATTAAACCCTATAATGGAAAATCGTTTTTTATTCCATGCGGAAAAGACCCTGCAGGAAAACGTAAATGATTTGTTGGAACACCAGAACGCTAACTGGGACTTAGCTTCAAAGAATTACAAAGGTCTGGAAAAAGTCCGAAAGCATACCATCCAATTCGATCATAACGTAAAAGTTGCTGTACAGTTTAACCCCGAAAGGATTTATTCTTCTGCTGCTAAAGTGGATGCTAAGTCCATAAGCCAGAGAAAATGCTTTCTTTGCCTTGAAAACCTTCCATCCCAGCAAAAGGGTGTTCCCTTTGGAGAAGATTATGTGGTTTTGGTAAACCCTTTCCCCATTTTCCCCAAACATCTTACCATTCCTCACCGTCAGCATATTGAGCAGCGTATAAGTGGTCGCATGGCGCCCATGCTTGAGCTGGCCAAAGAACTGAAAGATTATGCTGTTTTTTACAACGGCCCCAAATGCGGAGCTTCTGCTCCCGACCATTTTCACTTCCAGGCAGGTAACAAAAATTTTATGCTAATGGATAAGGATTTTGATACTTTGCCCAAAACCCGGGTGGTTGAAAAAGAAAATCTTCATGTATGGAGTATGGATAACTACCTGCGGCATTGCCTGGTGCTGGATTCAGCCAATAAGGCTTTGTTGTGTGAAACTTTTGAGCAGGTTCTGCAAATCATAACAGAAATCCTTCCCGCAGAAGATGAGCCCATGTTGAATATTATTGCAAGCTATAACGGCAATGGGTGGAGAGTTTTTATTTATCCCCGCAAATTACACCGCCCGTGGCAATTTTTTGCTGAAGCAGATGAGCAAATTGTGTTAAGCCCCGCTTCTGTTGATTTTGGGGGCGTTCTTATTACCCCAAGAGAAGAAGATCATACGAAGTTAAACCAAAATCAAATAAAAGATATTTTTAAACAGGTGAGTTATACCCCTGAGGATTTTGACAAATTGACCCAAAGAATAGCTGAGACAGTTCAATGATAGAATTGGGGAGGATATGGCTAAGCTGAAGAAGTGATGGGTAAAAGTTTTAATACAAATCCTGTCAATATATGATTTTAAAAACGTATGACTATGCAAATAAAAATCAGCCAGGGTTGGCCTGAAGATATGGAAGCCACCGCACGATTTCTTGACCGGAACTGGGATTACGATTCCATAAACACGGATTTGCTGCAAGAAAAACTTTATGAGGATCCCTATGCCGACCCCCAATTATGCTTTACTGCGGTGGAGAAAGGCGATATTTGCGGATTTTTGTATGGTGTTCGAAGAGATATACGCGGAGTTGCTTATGGGTATGTCAAGCTGATGGCCGTTGATGCATCCAAAAGACGACAGAAGATAGGTACACAGCTTTATCAAAAAGCAGAAAAACAGCTCATCGATAAAGGGGCCACCTGTTTGAGGTGGTATGATGTACCTCTCAATTATTTTATGCCGGGCATCGATCCCCGCTATACTGCTGCTTATTGCTTTGCTCAAAAAATGGGCTTTAAAAAGTTTGATGAATCCCTGAACATGATTACTGACCTGGGTGCGATGGACTGGAATACCCAAAAAGAGGAGAAAGAGCTTGCGAAAAAAGGGGTTAAGGTAAGGCGCGCTACCCCTGAAAACAGAAAAGCCCTTTCTGAATTGCTGGAAACAGAATGGGAATTATGGGCCAATGAGGTAGACATGGCCATGAAAGATACTCCTCCTTCAGTGCATATTGCTTTTATTGATAATAAGTTGCGTGCCTTTTCAGTACATAATGGCAATAACAAAGGTACTGGCTGGTTTGGCCCCATGGGCACACACCCCGAATTGAGAGGGTTGGGCATGGGAAACATATTGCTGAAAAGATGTTTGCAGGATATGAAAAACCAGGGGCACACTCATGCTATTATTCCCTGGGTAGCTCCTGTATCTTTTTATTCGCATTATGTTAAAGCGCATATAAACAGGGTTTTCTGGAGAATGGAAAAACAAATAAAAACCTCTTAAACATCAAAACATGCAACCTGAAATAGAAGTTGGAATTATGTTTGCCCCCCGCATAAGCTTTGTCTTAAGTGGTGAATATTGGTGGGAAGAAAAACAAAAGCAAGTCAGTGGTGATGGAAGTATTCAGTATAATCCTTCATCAAAAAACCATAAACTTATCCTCAACGGAGAAGAGAACCAGGTCACTTTGCCGCTGAATTTTACACCCCATTCGGCCAATGCCTCTCTGGAGCTGAAAGATGTAGTTATTGGAATTAATTTCCACTGGGAACGTAAAGAGGATCAAAAATTTACCGGTGGATTACGCATTATTGAAGAGGATGAAAAGTTTACTGCCATCAATATACTTCCTTTGGAAGATTATCTGAAAAGTGTTATTTCATCAGAAATGAATGCCACATGTTCACCGGAGTTTTTAAAGGCTCATGCGGTGATTTCCCGCAGTTGGCTTATTGCCCAGAAAGATAAAGAAGCCGGGCTTAAAAAAAAGGGGGGCTATCAGTCTTTGACAGAAACCCAGCAGGAACGTATTCGCTGGTACGACCGTGAGGACCACCACAATTTTGATGTTTGTGCGGATGATCACTGCCAGCGTTACCAGGGCATTACCCGGGCATCAACCGATGAAATAAGCAGGGTAATAGATCAAACCAGGGGAGAAGTTCTGGTGTATGATAACGCTATATGTGATGCCCGGTACTCCAAATGCTGTGGCGGCATAACCGAACTGTTTGAGAATGTATGGGAGCCCAAAGCACATCCCTATCTTGTTAAAGTAACCGACAATGATAAAGAACCCGATGGTTTTGACACCCATCTTAATACAGAAGAAAAAGCGGTAAAATGGATCAAAAACTTACCGCAAGCCTTTTGTAATACCAGGGATAAGCAGGTTCTTTCACAGGTTTTAAACGACTATGACCAGGAAACACAAGACTTTTACCGATGGACCAAAGCGTACACCCAAGAAGAAATACGCAACCTGTTGAAAAGTAGAGCAGACATTGATGTGGGTAAAGTGGTAGAGTTAATTCCTTTGGAAAGGGGAACTTCTGGCAGGCTGATAAAGCTTAAAATTGTGGGTACCCATGGTGAAAAGACCATTGGCAAAGAGCTTGAAATAAGAAAAGCTTTTTCTACCTCACACTTGTATAGCTCAGCATTTTTTACCGAATACCAGGATCTGGAAGATGGAATACCCCAAAAATTCATCTTTAAAGGATCCGGATGGGGGCATGGTGTAGGCCTTTGTCAGATTGGGGCTGCTGTAATGGGCAACAAAGGATACGCTTACAAGGATATTTTGATGCATTATTTTAAAGGTGCGGAACTGAAAAAAGCCTATTAATGGGCATGAAAACGTAAATAGGGCTGCCCCATTATACCCCTGGAATATAAAAAATCCCCCAATAAACTACTTAAATATTCTAACACATGGAAAAAACTAAAACAAAGTCCCCCTGGAGTTGGGTGCCAACCATATATTACGCCCAGGGCTTGCCCTATGTTGTTGTAATGACCGTTTCGGTGATTATGTACAAAAGAATGGGTGTATCCAATGCTGATATAGCACTGTACACCAGTTGGTTATATCTGCCATGGGTTATTAAGCCGCTTTGGAGCCCACTGGTTGATTTATTTAAAACCAAAAGGTGGTGGATTGTTACCATGCAGCTTTTTGTGGGGGCCGGATTGGCCGGGGTAGCTTTTGTACTCCCTCTGCCCTCCTTTTTTCAGTATTCACTGGCCTTTTTATGGCTGTTGGCTTTTAGCTCTGCCACCCATGATATAGCCGCCGACGGTTTTTATATGCTGGCACTTAAAGAAGGTCAGCAGTCTTACTTTATCGGTATTCGAAGTACATTTTACCGTTTAGCTATGATCACCGGTCAGGGATTGCTTATTATACTGGCCGGTTTTTTTGAGGTCTTTACAGGGCAGGAGCCCGTCCGGTTTTCCATAGAAACGGATCCTCAAAAAAACCAGGTAAAAGAAGTACCTTCTATTAATAACAGCAGGCAGTTTGACGACCTTACCTTTGTTCTTACCGAAGAAGAGAAAACCGTTTCTACTCAAACCATTCCCAAAGAGCAAGCTGATAGCCTCAGACAGTGGGTGTCATTACAAAACATCCGTAACGGGTTTGTAGAGCCTGAAGAGGAAGTGGAGGATAAGGTTTCATGGTGGTCGCGCACGGTTTCTGAGCCCATGGGCAATTGGCTTAAAGAAAGGGTGGGGCAGGAGGACCCCGCAGACCTTACCATGGAAAGAGAACAGGGAAATATGGCTTTGGTGGGAGTGCAGCTTTCTGATAGTCCCCGTGAGGAGCGGGAAATTGTATTGAATACAGGTTTTCAAAGAGGAGATGGAAGTATAAGGCTAATTGATGGAGAAAGACTGGTGTTCACCTCTGCCAATTACAATAAAACAGCATGGATGCTTATCCAAATCGACCCAAAACTGGACAGAGCAACCATAGCACATTTTGAAGGGCGCTCCGGAAACATTCCTCTGGCATGGACCATTACCTTTTCCCTGCTGGCCCTGTTGTTTTTGGGGTTCTTTATTTATCATAAACTGGCGCTCCCCAGGCCTGCCAACGACAAAGCCACCGTGCAGGAAGACGGGCAAGGGGTCTTCTATGAGTTTTTTCAAACCTTTGGTTCTTTCTTTAAAAAGAAAAACATTGGTCCGGCATTGGCATTCCTCTTATTATTTCGCCTGGGGGAAGCCCAGATTGTAAAAATGGCATCACCCTTTTTATTGGATGCTCGGGAAGTTGGAGGTTTGGGTCTTACCACTGGTGATGTGGGGCTTATATACGGCACCATTGGCATTTTGGCTCTAACACTGGGGGGTATATTGGGAGGTTTTATGGCAGCACGGCGGGGTCTTAAGTTTTGGATACTTCCCATGGCCCTGGCAATGAATCTGCCCAATCTTGTTTTTGTGTACCTGTCATACGCTATGCCGCAAAGTTTCTGGCTGATTTCGGGTTCTGTTGCCCTGGAGCAGTTTGGCTATGGTTTTGGATTTACTGCCTATATGTTGTATATGATTTATTTCTCCGAAGGCAAGCACAAAACGGCCCACTTTGCCATATGTACCGGGCTTATGGCTATGGGGATGATGATCCCCGGAATGATATCGGGCTGGATACAGGAAATTATTGGGTATAACAGCTTCTTTATTTGGGTGGTGTTGGCCACCATCCCCGGATTTATCATTATCCGTTTTCTGAAAATTGATAAAAGCTTTGGAATAAAGAACAAAAAATAGGCCTGCTTATCACTTTGGCCAATGGTTCAACTGCTTCACCTCCCGGGATTATGCTCTGATGATCTTTTGGGATGTGAAGCAGTTTTTTATGCGCAACCGGGGATTTGAAGCGTTTGGCTTGCAGCACTGCAGATTTAAAATATCTGTTGACGGCAAGGATTTTATGCATTTGAAGCGTTTGGCTTACAGCACTGCTTTGCAGGAAAGAGACGGGTAGGTTTGAATGTATTAGCCAACGCATGAGCTAACCAGAAAGTAATGCCATTTGTCAATTACAAAAGAATAGTATAAAAAAAAGCTGCCTGATACCAGGCAGCTTTTTCATAAACCAAACTTAACCAATCAACTACTTCAGTATTTGAAGTTTTTCAGTAGCCAGTCCATCTGTAGTATGAACCTGAATAATGTAAATTCCTGCTTCCAGTCCTGAAAGCTGAATCTGGTGCTCCGGGCTGTTGATTTGATTGTTGCTGTAAACCCTGCGCCCGCTCATATCTGTAACGAATACCTCGTTTATTTCAGCGTTTGCCGAAAGATTGACTACGCTGTGGGCAGGGTTGGGATAAATCTTGAAGGTTGCGGCATCGACCATATCAACCGATGTGTCGTCTTCTTCAATCGTATATGATGTATCTCCGCTAATGGTACCATCCGGATCAACGGTAACAACCAGGTTATCACCAACGATGAGCCAAATGCCATCATCACTACCGTCGTTTTCAATGATACCCCATTCGTAAGTACCGGCAAGCATCTCCANCTCAAGTGTCCACACATTACCGTCNTGAACCATGGGTACGGTTTCCCAGCCGGTCATTTCTCCCTTTAGCTCAATGGCTTCGTAGGACTCGGTTTCGTCGGTAACTGTAAACTCAACCATGAATGTTTCGGGATATTCAAAAGAGGCATCCACAACAAAACCATTACCTACCACATGGCTAAGCATGATAAATTCATCACCCACTTTGGAAACCCTGTTGATTGCCGTGAGGTTAACATGCCCATCACCCAGTTTATACTCATAAACCATTTTGGCATTGGCAATATCTTCTGAAAAAATGCCTTCAAATGCTTCTTCAAGGGTTTCACCTTCCAGTTCAATTACTTGTACGCGCGAACCCATTTCCGAATCAAAATCATTATTGATGGTGTATGACAAAAACCTTTTACCGTCGTGGTAGAAGATATTGGGGTCGTAGGCTCTTTGATGGATGGCAGAGGTGGGTATGTACGATAATACTTCACCTTCAGCATTCACCAACCAAATAGGTGCATTGTTGGTGGTGGCCACAAACAGGTCGTCCTCTCCCTCGATGGGGTTAACAATTCCGTGGTTGTTTAAACCAGCTTCACTCTCCAGGTTAAGGGTAAATAGGTCAGGTGATTCTTCGTTGAGCAATACACCATCTTCAAAATTCCAAACCCTAAAGCTTCTTCTAAGGTTGTCGCTGTTGATATGCGCCATGATCTTCCCATCTTGCATAGGATCACCAATAATGGAAAAAGCATCCCCGAGCCTTCCGGGTTCAACATCATAGCTGATAACTACTTCTGGCTCATCCTCCAGGCTGTTCCATCTGTAAATCTGGAACACACCTTGTGCCCATCCTTCACCGGAGGGATTAAGGCTTAGGTTGGATACATAGATGGCCTCTCCGGCGGTTCGCACATAGTTTATGGGGAAAGTAAGGGGTTCAATAACGTCATCACCCATGTCCAGTTCAATGGGATCCTCATCGGGGTTTTCCAAGTCCCAGGCATAAACCTGAGGACCCAGCTCACGTGAAGCGACAATAACATACCTGTCCATATATAAATCAGCTCCGCGTGCATTGCCATCTGTGCCAATTTCTTCGGGAATATTCTCACCTGTTTTATTTGCCCAGCTTAATAAATCCAATGGATCAGCAGGCATTACCTGGATAAACTCCACTTCCACGTCTACATCTTCCTCTACAACCAGGCTTATCATATTGGCAGCACCTCCATAAACTTCTCCATTTACATGCCATTGACCGACGTACCAGTCATTCTGGCTGTCAGGGGCCGCTAAAAAGGCAACTGTAGCTCCATCATATACTTCGTCACCCGAGGTTATGGTGTCTTCTCCTATTGTTGCATCTAAGGTTCCTTCCCCTTCTTTTACAGAAAAAGTAACTATATGCGACTCTATTGTAAAATCAATAGTGGTTATTTCTGAAGTACCAGAAGAGTGAATTGCCTGAATGCCTGCCGTGTGGGTGCCTATCGGAGCATCGGTTATCAGGAATTCGGTCTCCATTACATCTTCAGCAATCGGGGTATCCATGTCGTTGAGGAAAACATTGAAACCCAAAAAGGCTTTGCCTGGTTCGGGGTTCCATGTTAGAAGAACGTCACTGACAATTATTTCTGCAGACAGTCCAAAGGGATTTGTAATCAAATCCTCCAGCTCAAATGTAAAGGTTTCTTCCTGGCCATCAACGATGAAGTTTACATCTTTGTCCTGATAGTACTCCATGGTAATGGTTGCATTATAGCTTCCGTCAGGCAGATCGATTATAGCAGTACCCTCCTCATCGGTTACCAGTTGTTGCTTTTCTTCATCATCCTCAAAGGTGATGGTGGCACCTTCAACAGGCTGGTCGGTATGGGTATCCTGAACTATCAAAGTCACCTGGTAGGTTTCGGGGCCTGCTTCGTGTGCTTCAAAACCACCAATCAGTACCCGGTAGTCGTTGTTGTCTGATCCTTCAAACAGGATAACCAGGTCACCCTCTTCCAGGTCAAGGCCTGACTCGTCAAATTCATGATAAAACTCAAAATAGTCATCGGAGTTGTCAAACCAATCCTGGTTAATGGTACCAACAACTTCGGTTGTGGATCCGCCATCCGTAGATACTATAATGTCTCTGTCGGCTCCCTCATTGGTCATCCAATCTCTGATGAACAGGCTGAACCCTGCCAACCCTGTGACAGAACCTTCATTGGTAATGGTAAAATCTCCCCTGTTCTGGAAGTTGTAGGAGTCATCAAGGTAACCACCATCGGCAGCGCGAAGCGTCTCTACCCCAACAAAGCTCCAGCCGGCTTCATGGTATTCAGCACCTCCGGCATAGCCAGTGCCTGTTACCCAGTTCTCATCAACGGAAAAGTTGGTTTCATAGGGCACTTGTGTAACCACAGGCTCATCAACAGGAAAGTCCAGGTTCAGGTTGTTGGATTTAAAAGCAGCATAACCATGATTGGGGTTCAATAAAAATAGTTTTACGTTTTGTCCGTCATCGGCCGGAATAAAGTCGATGTCTCCCAAGCCTGCACCGACTGCTTCTCCATCAATCAACCCATTGATGGGTGTTTCAAACTCTAAGACCGTTTCTTCAGGAGTACCGCCAACAACGCGAAGGACACGAATCTGTGATTCTGTATGCCTGTAAATGGCAAGGAGTTCATCGTCTCCTTCATGGCCCAGGTAGCTAATGCCACCACCACGCCACCCATAGAGAGCAATATCTCCCAGGTGGTTGCCTTCTGCATCGTATTTACTTAGCTGGGGCCCCGCAACTCCGTAATAATAAAAGCTTCCATCCGGTAAAAACGCCAGATCGGTAAAGGCAGCACGGGTGAAGTCACCCTCTATGATTTCAACGTCACCAAAAACAATATCTCCATTTTTGTCGGTGCCCGTCATCGACCAGCTGTAAATATTTCCTTCTCCACCGCTTTCCGTATCTGTGGTGGCAATTCTTAAGGTATTGTCACTTGCACTTCCCGTGACCGTGATTTTGTCACCCAGCCTTAGTGTAGAACCATCCGGATCATATCCGTCAAAGTCGATCACTTTAACA
>SL_3KL_010_SEDDRAFT_10001316_pt1 | contig 22426 bp, 22 predicted proteins | sample SodLakKL_010_SED_2_FD_10381 | JGI IMG/M metagenome (IMG submission 10381) | reverse complement strand
AGACCGCCTGCCTGGTGGATGAACATCCCGAAAGAGGATCCGCTTTGTTCAATGGAGTGTACTACATGGGGAAGATTCAGGGAGGTACCCAGTCCGATCAGGGTGGGTGTGCCCACAGCCCCGAAAGATACCGCAGTGCTGTTGGCAATCAGTGCCACCATCACTGCTGCAAGGGCCGGAAACCCCAGGGCCAGCAGAAGCGGGGCAGCCAGGGCGGCGGGTGTGCCAAAACCGGCGGCCCCTTCCAGGAAACTCCCGAACAGCCAGGCCACGATGATGGCCTGTATCCGCTTATCAGGAGAAATGCTTACAAAACCCCGGTTAATCACTGCAATGGCCCCGCTTTCGCGAAGTGTAAACAGCAGGGTAAGCGGCCCGAAAACAATCAGCAGGATATTCACGGCAATGATCAATCCGTGTGATGCGTGTGCCGGCCTATTCGCCTGAAGCGGTTGCCGAGCATGCCATGGCTTTGACCCTCACCCTGGCACGTAAGACCCACAAGGCCTATGCCAGGGTGAGAGATGGCAATTTCTCACTGGAACGGCTCAGCGGATTTAATATTCATGGAAAAACCATCGGCGTGATCGGTACAGGAAAGATCGGACAGGCTTTTATCCGCATTATCCGGGGGTTCGGGGCGGATGTGATCGCCTATGACAAGTACCCGTCTGAAGAGATGAAGAACCTGGGTGTGCAGTATATGGAACTGGATGATGTGTTTGCCGGAAGCGACATACTCAGTCTGCATTGTCCGCTCACGCCTGAAACGCATCACATGATCAATGAAAAGACCCTGCATACAATGAAAAAAGGCGCCATGCTGGTCAATACCAGCCGTGGGAAACTCATTGATACCTCTGCGGTGATTGACTCGCTCAAAGATAGCCACCTGGGATTCCTTGCCATTGACGTGTATGAGCAGGAAGAAAAACTATTCTTCAGGGATCTTTCTGAAACGGTGATCCGGGATAACCAGATCGCCCAGCTGATGGCTTACGCCAATGTACTGATCACAGCCCATATGGGATTTTTTACCCATGAGAGTCTCGAGGAGATTACCCGGATCACCCTGAAGAATTTTGATGACTATGATTCCGGCAAAGATTCTGAAAATGAAGTAAGTTGTAAATTGATCAAGGACTGTTGACTTCCGGGGATGACCGGGTGTTCTCCTGCGGGTTCAGGACAGCGCCGCTTATTTCTGCATGCTGTCTTTTTTGAATGGTATGGTATTTGTTTTTTTGATAAATTGTTTCCCATTACTTAACCCCAATTATTAATCCTCTAAAACTGAAAGTTATGGCTATCAAAAAAGTTTGGATCGAAGACGGATGCACCGCCTGTGGATTATGCGTGGATGTTTCGCCGGAAGTATTTGACATGCCCGACGATGAGGCTGTGGTCAAAGAAGGCGCTGACTTTAATGCACATGCAGATGCCATTAAAGAAGCAGCTGAAGATTGTCCTGTGGAAGTAATCCAGTACGAGGAAGATTAGGGGATACTGAAGGACTCAGGCGATATCGGCCAGGATATGACCGTTATGCCGGAGCAGTTCAACCTCCACCCCGTAAACAGCAGTAAGGACTTCCGGCGTAATGCTTTGTGGAGGGCCATGGGTCACAATGTGCCCGTTGTTGAGCAGGAGGAGATAGTCTGCAAACCGGAAAGCCAGGTTCAGGTCATGAACGGTCATGACGGCTGAGAGGTTTTGGCCGGTGGTGATCCTTCGGACAATCTTCATGATATCCATCTGGTTTTTCAGGTCAAGATTGCTGGTGGGCTCATCAAGCAGAAATAGTTCGGGCTGCTGGACCAGTGCACGTGCAATGCATACCTTTTGCAGTTCACCCCCGCTTAGCTGATTGGTGTAACGGGTGGCAAGATGTGAAAGGTTCAGTTGCCCGAGGGCATTGCCCGCCACGTCCAGGTCTTTCTGAGAACTTCTGACACCCACATGCGGGTTGCGGCCAAGCAGCACCGCATCGAATACCGTCATGTTGCCTGCTTTATTATTCTGAGATACATACCCGATTTTCCTGGCTACCTCTTTGGTCTCCATCTGAAATACATTCTGATCCTCAATATCCACTACGCCTTTATAAGGTTTTAAAATGGCATTGATGCAGCGCATCAAGGTGGTCTTTCCTGCGCCATTGGGCCCTATGATGGCGAGCATTTTCCCCTGGCTGAGTGAAAATGAGAGATCCTTTAAGATCAGTTCTCCTTTACGGTACCCGACGGATAGGTTTTTGACTGCAAGCATTATTTGACTCTTTTTTTCAACAAAAGGTAAATAAATGCCGGCCCTCCGATAAAGGAGGTCAGCACAGCCACCGGCAATACATGGGGTTGAAGCATCAGCCGGGCGGCAATGTCCGAGGCCAGGAGCAATGAAGCCCCGCATAAAAAGGCGGCAGGTATCAAAAATCGATAATCGTCGCCAATTGCTTTCCTGACAATGTGCGGTGCGATGAGCCCCACAAAGGCAATAATGCCGAGAAAAGACACAATGGAAGCGGTGATCACCGAAGCCACAACCATGCCGGTGATCCTTACGGTCTCAACTTTAACGCCCAGCCCCCTGGCCGTTTCATCCCCGGCTTCCATGGCATTGTAATTCCACCGGTTCAATACAAAGAACAGGGTGCCCGGAACGACTGTGAGGGCCATCACGCCGATTTCTGTCCAACCCGCTCTGCCTACATCGCCGAAAGTCCAGAACACAATGGCAGCCAGCTGCACATCATCGGCAAAGTATTGCAGGAACATGGTGGCCGCTGCAAACAAAGAGCCCAGGGCAACCCCGCACAGGATCATTACATCCGGGCTGGCGTGGTATATTCTTGCGATCAGGATAATGATCAGGGCCGAGACCATGGAAGCGGCAAAGGCAAAAGCCATGGTAATATAGGGATTGCTTATGGTGAGGGCAGCTGTTTGGGTGAATTGCATGACCCCTGTGCCCATCAGCATTATGGCCATGGCAGCCCCGAAAGCCCCGGCTTGTGATATGCCCAGGGTAAAGGGCGAGCCCAGGGGATTGCGAAGCACCGACTGCATTACCGCCCCTGAAACAGCCAGCCCTCCGCCGGCCACCAGGGCTGCGATGGCATGCGGAAGCCGGATGTTGATGACGATATTTCTGACTGCCGGTATGCTTTCAGGATGAAAGAATGTCCGGATCACCGACCCAATGGGGATGCTTACGGCTCCCAGGGAGATGGCCGCAAGGAACAACAAAATGCTTAAAACAGCAAGGAAGATGATAAAAACAATTTTCCGGCGTACATATTTTGTGTATCCGGGGAATTGCCTGCCGGTGGTTGCCTTTGGTCCGGGAAAAGTCATTGTACATTCAATTTTGAGAAACCGGTGTGGTCAAACATGAGGTTCATCTCTCGGAACGCCGGAGCCCCGTTAAAAAACCGGGCTATTTCTTCCGCTTTTTCCATGGGGTCAATGTCGCGGAAGTTCTCAGGATACACGATCTTTCCGATGTAGTAGGCATTGGCCAGTACAACCTCGATGTTTTTGTTGTATGAGTTATTGGGAAACAGTCCGTATACCCGGGCATTTCTTACCGCCTGCATATCACTGAAGGCAGGATCGTGCTGCAACTGCTCCAGGGCGTTGGCCTTGCCCGGCAAACTCAGGGTGGATGTGTCAATGAATATGATGTCAGGGTCGCTAAAGATAAGGTGTTCTTTTGATACATTCAGATGAGATCGTTGTGATGATTTGTTTGAGCCGGATGCGGCATTCTGAATGCCCAGAAACCGGAAAGGGGCATAAGCCGGGTTTGTTGATTGGATACCATGGGGGCCGCTCTGACCCAGGCCCCCGATATAGCAAGAGACCTCAGATGCATTGTCAATCCTGGATTGCAGGTCGGCAATGGATGTATCAATATAGGCAATGACTTCCTGCGCCCTTTCCTGCTGCTCCATGATGCCGGCCATCAGGTTGAGGGCGTGTTTAAATGTATCATAGTCATAGGTCAGGTTGCCGTATTGAAGCGTAATGACAGGAATGTCTGTTTTATCCTGCAGCTGGTCGGGCTCAATGCCACCACCCGGGGCCATTTTGAATATGACATCAGGCCCGGGGTCCAGGGCAGCGATGAGCTCGGGATTGTCGAAGCCGCGAAATTCACCGAAAATGGGGTATTCTTTAAACTGAGGATTGGCAATGGCGTATGGCCTGGCATCAATGGGGGCGCCGCGGACTTCAATCCCGTCAACGGCCACAATCCGGTCGTGCGCATTTAAATAGGTCAACAACCTTAACGTGCCCGGGCCGGAACAAATTACTTTTTCCACGGTAGCCGGGATTTGAACCTGACGGCCATTGATGTCGGTGACCACAGCGGTTTCAGGGTTGTTTTCTCCATCAGCTGACCAGGCATCACTGGCTTTGTACGAAGATCCGGTTTCACCTGTCCGGTTGCAGGCTGAAACAGTGATCAGCAAAAAGAGCAGGGTGATTGCAACAAGCGGGAGATTCCGGGTCATTCTGTGAAGGCATTTCATTATGCTATTTCGTAACACCATTATATTAATCGTGTTACTAAAAAGGCGAAAGTACCAATTTTTTGGAAATCACCAAAGAGGATGTATAATTCTTTCCCTGGATATTCAGTCAGGATAAAGAATGTCTTCTGCCGAGGACGCAATACACAGACGCATTGAGTAGTTCCGGTAACGTCTGACGTTTTTTTCACTTAAAGGTTCAGAGGCCAGTTCATCGAGTGCTTCCCGGAGTTTTACATGGGTGTAAAGAAACTGGTTGTACTGATGTTCAGCCCGTGACTGGGATGCAGTCGGGCAATGGTATTATTTATCATGCGCTGTGCGCTGCCCTGAATAATATGGGATTTGATGGTTTTTTCTCGGAGCCCATGAACAAATATATTTTGCATTTGTTTATTTGTTTTAAACGATCAATTAATCTTTTATAAATACGAACAGGCTTTCTTACCTGGTAATTGCTTCATCCCATGAAAAATTTTGACGTGATCATTATTGGCTCCGGGCAGGCTGGTACCCCCCTGGCCTTTAAGATGGCCGCCTCCGGGAAAAAGGTGGCTTTCATAGAAAAACAACACCTTGGCGGGACTTGCGTGAACGACGGCTGTACGCCTACCAAGGCATACGTGGCCAGTGCCAGACGAGCCTGGGATGCCCGGCACGGAGAGGAACTGGGGGTGATTATTCCGGATGGGACTTCGGTCGACCTGCGAAAAGTAAAAGCGCGCAAAGATGCACTGGTTAAAAAATCAGCAGATGGCATCCGCAAAGGGGTAGAAAATGAGGATTACATTACTTTATTCGAAGGAGAAGCCCGCTTTACCGGGGGAAATACGGTATCGGTGAATGATACTGAATTAAGCGCAGCGGAGATTTATATCAATGTGGGTGCGCGGTCTCTTATCCCTGACAATTTAAAGGCACTGGATTATCTCACCAATCAATCCATCCTGGAGCTGACGAAACTCCCCGAACACCTGATCGTCATAGGCGGCAGTTATATAGGGCTTGAGTTCGGACAGATGTTCAAAAGGTTTGGGAGCAAGGTGACCATCGTGGAAAAAGCTCCCAAAATAATTGGTCATGAAGATGATGAAATCAGTGAACAGATCCTTGATTTTTTAAAGGAAGAAGGGATCAGGTTCCGTCTCAATTCAAGTTGCACACAAGGCCAGATGAACGAAGACGGATCGGTGACCGTCAAACTTGACTGTGAACAGGGGGAACCTGAAATTACCGGGTCTCATATTCTGATAGCGGTCGGGCGCAAACCCAATACCGACACATTGAATCTTGAGGCCGGCGGGATTGAAACGGATGAGCGTGGCTATATCAAAACCGATGATTACCTGGAAACCAATGTGAAAGGGGTTTATGCGCTGGGTGACTGTAACGGCAAGGGAGCATTTACCCATACTGCCTACAACGATTTTGAGATCATCGCCGGCAATAAACTTTCAGGCCGGGACCGCAAAGTGACCGACCGGATAATTTCTTACTGTTTGTATACGGATCCTCCGCTGGGCCGGGCCGGGATGAACAAGACCCAGGCAAAAGAAAAGGGGTATGACATCCTGGAAGCAAAAATGCCCATGGACAAGGTATCGCGGGCAGGGGAAAAAGGAGAAACCAGGGGCTCAATGAGTGTGGTCATTGACTCACGCAGTAAAAAAATTCTGGGCGCATCAATACTTGGTGTGGGAGGGGATGAGATCATAAGCGGGATTCTTAACATTATGTATGCCGATGCCCCGTATGCGGTTGTCAGGGATTCGGTGATCCCTCATCCCACCGTATCAGAACTGATCCCTTCCATGTTGGAGGGGCTGAAAGGGGAATAACCCATTCCCTCAAAGCCGTTAAATAAACATACCCGCTTACCGGATAGTTACCTGGTAAACGGGCATGTGCAATAAAAGTCAGAAATTACGGGGGTGAAAATTATAAATTATACATCGTGATCTCAACTTCACTGATGAGGTCAATTTTTTCCTCAACGATGTCATAGATGTCTGTGTTGGTATCAGAGCTGATAATAATCACTCCGTTTTCATCTCTGTTAGCATTCGAAATCATATCCGGAGAAACCCCTGAGAACCAAATGTTTGGATCAAATGTGATTTCTGCGATCATTGTGGAACTTTCGGTCAGGGTGAATTCTCCTTCCTTCTCGAGGGAGAACTCCTGACCGGAGTCAAATAAAAACCTGATGGGATGCTCATTGCCCCCGGCATCTGTCCAAATTCCGTCGAGAGCGATTGCCGGTTCGTGGTTTTTGTCCCAAAGTTCAAGTTCGATTTCAATCTCCGTGTAAGTACCCGGCCTGATCTGGATCGATGAAACATCGGGATTGCTTTCCCCTGTGGCAAAATCAATGGTTATAAATGATTCAATCTCAAATTCTACCTCCAGGCTGTCAACATCTGATTCAGCCTCAAATTCTATGCTTTCCAGGATGATATGGCCCGAAGAAAACTGCAGGTTGTTGTCCGAAGTACTTTTGAGAGTTGATCCGGACGTCACTGTATTAAACTCCAGTTGCAGGGTCGGGTTGCTTATTTCTTCTTCCTTTTCACATGCAACCAGGCCTATTCCGATTATGAAAAGGCTGAAGATTGCCAGAAAAAATGGTTGTTTTCTCATGTCTTTTTTGTTTTTAAGTTTATGTTTTCTACTTATAAGACGGTATACGTTTTAAAAAGTTGTAATCTGTGTGTGATTTCTGCTGAATATGGATACAGTTGATGACGATTCCTCGACCAATGACATGGTGGTCTCATTGGCCGGTAAATTTTGACCGGAATCATCTTAAGAAGTTATTAAGAGAATCACAGCTCAATATCAAACTTGACCTGAATAACGGAAAAGCCGGAGCCAAGGGATGGGGGACGGACTTAACAACTGACTATGTGCTGTTTAATTCAGTATATACCACCTGAATATTTATTGTGATGATGAAACCGATTCTCTTTCTCATGTTTCTTTTTTGACGGTGTTCCCTATCTGAATACCCCTCCCATTATGCCCGGCGAAACATTCAAATACGAATTCCGGCTCAGGCAAACAGGCACTTACTGGTATCATTCCCACACCATGCTGCAGGAGGAAATCGGCGTTTTTGGTGCTGGTGGTGGCGGACTGGACCAATGAAAAGCCAATGACCATTCTTCGCAATCTGAAAAGGGGAAACGAATGGAGAAGAAAAACAGGAGTATCCCGGTTTTGAACCCGGTGAAAGGGTCACGTTGAGCCGGTCAGGCGTGAAAGGACATTTATAACCATTGCTGAAACGTATGATTTATAGTAACTATTCCTGCTTATAGGGAGCTACGATAACCGGTTTGGTTTTGGCGGGGGATTAATGGCAAGGTTCTAAGGCGGAATTAGTGGCCCTTCAGGCCAAATCTTTTTTTGCTGGTGTGTTAAATTGAATTGCCTATATGGAAGAATTTTAGCGTTTCCCCCGGAATCAGGTGCCGGGGGGAAACGGTGAGGAGTGTACAGTTTATTCCGGAAAATGGTGTACAGTTTATTCCGGAATTCGTGAGCATTAACTTAATCCCTGCTCAGGGCCCATATCGCAATACCGGCAACAGTGATTAAACTTCCGAGAAAGATAGCTGCGTTAAGATTTCTTTGTGCTTTCTTGGCTTTCTTAAGCTTTTCAGAGAATAATCCTCTGTCTTCAACAAAGTTTTCAAGTCTTTTTACTCTTGCGTCAAGTTCTTCTTTGATATCCATGGCTTAGATTTTTTAAGTTTTAACTTGATTAATGTTCATGCGTATGCCCGTATTCCTCAGCTTCTTCATACGTTTCGTGTCTGATTCCTGAGGGGTGCTCTGAGGGTGCATAAATAGTGTACAGTTTCAGGTCGGTATTTCCGATATTCCTGACCTCATGCCAATAGCCGGCCGGAATAAAAATGGCCCAATCGTCAGAAACGGTTTCATCAAAATAGAGGTTTTCCTGAGTTTCTCCCATCATCACACGTGCCTCTCCCTGCTCAATACGGATGAACTGGTCAATGTCATTATGCAACTCCAGGTCGATAACTTCCCCGGGCTTTAATGACATAAGAACCATTTGCATGTAGTCACCTGTCCACCTTACTTCGCGGTAATTGTGGTTGTCCAGGGTGGCGTCTTCAATATCCAGTACCCATGGCTTTTGGCCCATATCCTCATTGTTTGTTCTGACTGTTTCGGTTCTTTCCGAATTTTCAGCCGCTGTGTCTTCCGTTGCCGGCTGTTGCTGACATCCTGCCGCAAGCAAAAAAATGAAGATGCATGCTGTGCAATAAATACTGTGCCCGATAAGGTAAGATTTTTTCATAGCGAATCGATTTTTTGTAGGTTATATTGCCACACTTTTTGTCTTCCAAAAGATAAGCATTTATTTCGTTCCCTGCAAGGGATAACCTGTTTGTGGCCATACTGTTATGCGTCAGGGCCTGCCGGCTGCCCTGAAAACTAACATGGGTGCCACGAACGCGCTATGATCAGGGTATCAGATCGGTATTCCCGTCAATGCTTTTGCAGAAGGCTGTGATCACCTTGATCGCACTCTGGGTGTCCTTCAGGGAAGCGATTTCATTGGGGCTGTGCATATACCTCAGTGGAATACTGACAAGTCCTGTGGCTACTCCTCCCCTTGAGAGCTGGAGGGCGTTGGCTTCGGTTCCTGTATTGCGGGGGGCGGCTTCAAGCTGGTAATCAATGCCCGCTTCTTTGGCTGTGTGTTTTAACATGGTGAGCACCCTGCTGTTGATATTGGCACCCACATGAAATACACATCCCTTGCTCAGTTTGATGTCACCATGCTTATTCTTGTCAATTGACGGATAGTCGGTAGCATGGGTCACGTCCACTGCGATGCCGATATCCGGCTTAATGTTATAGGCACTGGTTACGGCACCCCTTAGTCCCACTTCTTCCTGAACTGAAGAAACCACATAAATGTCAGGAAGGTCTTTTACACTGGACAATTCCCTGAGAACGGATGACAGCACAAAAACTCCGATCCTGTCATCATGCGACTTGGAGGCAATCAGGCCACCGGGGAGTTCTGTGAAAGATGGTCTGAAAGTAATGTAATCCCCCACAGAAACTGTCTTTTTAGCCGCTTCGGCAGAGGCGGCACCAATATCTATCCAAAGGTCATCAAGTTTCACAGCTTTATTCCGCTCATCCTGGTCCATTAAATGGATGGGCTTTTTCCCGATAATCCCGTCCGATGTCCCGGATTCACCATATACCCGGACAGCCAGCCCGGGCAGCAAAGCGGGATCAACCCCGCCAATGGTGTCGAACCGGATACAGCCATGGTCATCAATGTGCTTTACCATGAAACCGATTTCGTCTATGTGGGCGGTAAGCATGATCTTTTTATCCAGGGTTCCCTTCCTGAATGCAACGACATTGCCATGTACATCCGTTTTTACATCATCACAATATCCTGAGGCAAATGATCTGAAAAGCTTTTGCACTTCCTGTTCAAATCCCGAAGGGCCGGGGCTGTCAAGCAGCTCTTTTAAATAGGAAAAATCTTTCATTTTCATATTGACTTACTTTTGGCGTCATACAATAGATGTTTCGGAGGAGGCAAAAGTACAATAAATCTGCCGGCACCCCATGTTGCCTATTTCAGTAAATCAAAACGATCTGCATTCATCATTTTAACCCACGAATTCACAAAGTCTCTGACAAATTTCTCTTTGTTGTCATCTTGTGCATACAGTTCTGCATATGCCCGCAACACAGAGTTTGACCCAAACACCAGGTCAACCCTGGTTGCCGTCCATTTCACCTTGTTGGTCTTTCTGTCAACAATATGATACAAGTTATCCGAAACGGGCTTCCATGAGTTGCCCATATCAGTGAGGTTTACAAAGAAATCATTTGTCAGGACGCCTTCTTTGTCGGTAAATACACCGTGTTTTGTGCCTCCATGGTTTGTCCCCAATACACGCATGCCTCCGATTAAAACCGTCATTTCAGGTGCGGTTAAGCCCATAAGCTGCGTCCTGTCAAGCAGGAGTTCTTCGGGCTGTACGGCATAATCCTTTTTAAGCCAGTTTCTGTAGCCATCGTGAATGGGTTCAAGGTCGTCAAACGATTCGGCGTCGGTCATTTCATCTGTGGCATCACCCCTTCCCGGACTGAAAGGTACCTTGACATTTACCCCGGCTTTCTGTGCGGCTTTTTCAACGGCAGCAGTACCCCCCAGTACAATCAGGTCGGCAATGCTTACTTTTTTCTCAAGGCTTTGCTGAATTTCTTCAAGTTTTGCCAGCACCTTGCGCAGCCTTTCAGGTTCATTGCCTTCCCAGTTTTTATGGGGTTCAAGACGGATCCTGGCTCCGTTGGCACCACCCCTGTAATCGGAGCCTCTGAATGTTCTTGCACTGTCCCAGGCAGTATTGATCAGCGCTGTTTGCGAAAGCCCGCTGTTGAGCAACTGCTTCTTCAGGTCTTCAATTTCTGTTTCCGACAGGGTATAGTCAACCGCCGGCACGGGATCCTGCCATATGAGATCTTCTTCTGGTACATCAGGTCCCAGGTAACGGCTTTTGGGGCCCAGATCGCGGTGAGTCAGTTTAAACCATGCACGGGCAAATACTTCTTTAAAATATTCCGGGTCTTTATAAAAGCGTTCTGATATTTTCCGGTACTCCGGATCCATCTTCATGGCCATGTCGGCATCTGTCATGATCGGATTGCGGCGTACGCCGGGGATGTGTGCGTCAAAGGGCTTGTCTTCCTCTTTCATGTTGACGGGCTCCCACTGCCAGGCCCCTGCAGGACTTTTTACGGATTCCCATTCGTGATTGAGCAAAAGATGGAAATAGGTATGATTCCATCTTTCGGGTTTGCTCGACCATGCACCTTCCAGCCCGCTTGACACAGTATCTTCGGAATGGCCCTTCCCTTTGGGGTTTTTCCAGCCAAGACCTTGCTCTTCCGGCCCTGCTTCTTCCGGTTTTGGGCCAAGAATTGATGCATCGCCATTTCCGTGGCACTTACCCACAGTGTGACCACCGCCGGTTAATGCAACGGTTTCTTCATCGTTCATGGCCATTCGCTTGAATGTTGTACGCACGTCTTTTGCGGTTTTCAGCGGGTCGGGGTTCCCATCTACACCCTCGGGGTTTACGTAGATCAACCCCATCTGCACAGCAGCCAGCGGATTTTCCAGCGACTCCCGTTCCTGATCATCGGAATAACGCGATTTTGTGGGTTCCAGCCATTCTTTCTCAGCGCCCCAGTATATATCTTTCTCAGGATGCCAGATGTCTTCGCGTCCGCCACCAAACCCGAAGGTTTTAAAGCCCATGGATTCATAGGCCATATTCCCGGCCAGGATGAATAAATCGGCCCATGACAATTTGTTGCCATATTTTTTCTTGATGGGCCATAACAACCTGCGTGCCTTATCCAGATTCACATTATCCGGCCAGCTGTTGAGGGGCGCGAAGCGCTGGTTTCCGGTATTGCTGCCTCCACGTCCATCGGCAATGCGGTAGGTGCCGGCACTGTGCCAGGCCATTCTGATCATTAACCCACCATAGTGTCCCCAATCAGCCGGCCACCAGTCCTGGCTGTCGGTCATGAACTGTTTAAGGTCTTTTTTTACCGCCTCCAGGTCGAGGTTTTTAAATGCTTCCCGATAGTTAAAATCCTTACCGTAAGGGTTTGTCTTTGTGTCGTGCTGATGCAAAATGTCCAGATTAAGGGCATTTGGCCACCAACTCATTACGGAACTTTGTGTATCTGTGTTTGCACCGTGCATTACAGGGCATTTCCCTTTTTTTGAATGATCCATGTTTTTTTTATTTATAATTAATAATTGCTTTTCTTTTCAGGTTGAAGGTGCAGGTAAACTCCCCGCCCATGTCAATGATCCGGCTACGTTAATGTAAATATAAAAAAAATAATATTGCGATAAATGCCATCAATTACCTGCAGGTTTATTATTAGTGGTCATTTTGTTTTTCCGGCAGTTGTCTTGCCCTTTTCCCGGGCAATCAGTTTTTTGATCATGCCCCCTGAAGATTATCCTGTGTAACGGAACCAGCGAATACCAGTAAATCATTCTCAATTTTCTCAAATGCCTGCCTGATGCAATCCTTGTAAGATAATGGGTTCAGGTTCAGTAATTTGATCATTTCGTTATCCCTGGCGACAACCTCAACTTTCATGCTTTCGACCAGGGAAGTAGCAAGATTGTATGAGGTTGAAGTAATAAAATATAACCAATAAGAAGACAATTTCGGGGTCATTACCGGAACAACCCAAATATGCCTTTTTAGTCTGCGCACAGATGCAAACTCCAGCAGCATCTCCTTATAGGTAAGGATTTCATTTCCTCCGATATCATAGCCATTACCAAATGTTTTTTCATTACCCATAATGGCGGTCAGGATTGTGATTACATCCGAAATACCAATGGGTTGACATTTGGTTTTCAGCCATTTGGGAGCTACCATAACGGGTAGTTTCTCAACCAGATCACGGATGATCTCAAAAGAAGCACTTCCGGATCCTATGATAATTCCTGCCCGGACTGTGGTGAGGGGGTACTTCCCTTTGCTTAGCAATGATTCTACATTTTTTCTTGAGGTCAGATGTTTCGACAGTGTTTGGGAATTTACTTTTTGGAAGTTGACATGGAATGAACCAGATAATAAGCGAAATCAATGTCTGCCGGAATGTTTCCCAGTGTTTCTTTCTTAGTCAGATCAACCTCGATCACTTCAATTTTTTCTTTGATTGATTCCTCCGGATGAAATTTTTTCTTATCCCTCACGCAACAAATGACATGATAGCCCTGATCAACCAAAACAGGCAGTAATCTTTTCCCGATATAACCGGTTGCCCCTGTTAACAGAACTTTCATTTTGAGAAAAGCGTTTATATGAATTAACTTGTTGTATTGAATTTATCAATTTCTTTCTCCAGAAAATAGCTGATCACGGTTCTGATGGCTACGATACTGGCCAGAATGGCAATCTCTTCAAAAGTGGGGTGAATGACTGTCAGGATGATGTCTGCAGCAATTAAAAATTCCAGCGCCAGCAGCAGGTACGAAGCAAACAGATGTCGCACCGATTCCCGCTCACGATATATTGACTTGTGTTTCAATCTGCTAAACTCCAGCGTCAACAACCTGTAAACGGTCAATACAACCCCCCATATAATAATTGCCACACCAATGCTGCCGATGACAATATACAGGTACTCAAAAACAGTTTTCAGATAGGCTTCCATAATGAGATGTATTTTTAAAAACCTGCCCTTTCAAACCATACCAGGATTAGAATAATAAGGACAGCAGCAGGCACAACCACCACCCATTCGTTCACCTTCATAAGCTGTGGGAAGGTAATATCGCCGAAATCGCCTTTTTTGAGAATACCATCCTTTAATCTGGGATACATTACCGCAAAAATCCAGGTACCAAGAACAATACCGACTGTTCCGCCTGTAATGGCATCCAGATAACCGTTGCCAATGGCACCGGCAATGGTCCCCGGACAATAGCCAAGCACGGCAAAGCCAACGCCAAAAATAAGGGCACCAAGCACGTTCATGCCAAACGAGCCACCTTTGATTGAAAGCTTAATCCAGCCCAGCGATTTCATTAAATAAACCCCAATCATACCTGTTACAACTGCCGAGAGCATAATTTTCAAAACCGTAAAGTCGGTAAGCAGCAACTGCCCTACAATCACATCGTATTTGGTTGCTCCGCCCTTATGCAGCAAAAAGCCGAAGAGGATGCCAAAACCCAGGCCAAAGAACAGGGGTCTTCGGTCTTTCTTTGCTGACGTATCCTTTGCCTCCCGCGTTGTTTTTGGAACATGTTGTGTCGTTTTCATTATGTCGGATCTGAGTTAAGCAATAACAAGATAAATGATATGGGCGGTGATAATCCCCCCGATGAAAAAGAAGATGGCCGAAACCCAGCTTGAAACAGCAAGTTGCAGTGTGCCGCTGATGCCATGCCCGCTGGTGCATCCGCCGGCAAAGCGTGCGCCGAAGCCCAGAATGACACCTCCGGCCAATGCAACAAAGCCTCTAAGCACTGCGCTGTCGCCAAAGGCTGAAGCCCAGAGTGAGGGCACCCACACACCAAACTGCAGATCGCCTGAGATGAGAGCCGACAGGAATGAACCCAGGACAACCCCCAAAACCAGCATCCATTGCCAGTTTATCAGGAGTTTAATCTTTTTATAGTAGGGCCTTTGGTCTGCTTTTCCTCCTGTTACAAAATTTTCAATCATCCCCCCGGTACGGGCAAATGTGGTCGAAGTGGCAATGGGTTTGCCCGATATCAGAAAACTCAGCCAACTCAAAACCCCAATGCCAATGCCAACGGCGTATGGCGACCAGTGGGTGGCTGTAAAAACTGAGGCAATTGTTTCCATAACCTTACTCTTTAAAATGGGTTTTTACTTCTTCAACCTTTGAATAAAACCTTGAGCCGTGCGGATTTTGACAAACAGTACAGCGTTTGGTGTATCCTGCGGCGCTATATCCGGTCATGCCTCCGGCAACATTGTACAGGTTGTTAAAACCATGCTGACTCAGAATACTTACGCCCAAACTGCTGCGGTTTCCCGAACTGCAAATCATAATAATCGCATCTTCCCTGTTGAGTTCTTTATGTCTTTCACGCAAATCGGCCACAGGAATATTGATGGCCCGCTCAATATGGCTGTCTTCAAACTCATTCGGGGCTCTCACATCGAGTAAAACGAATGTTGAAGAACCTGTAACCATGTCGTGTAAATCTTCCGCAGAAATCTGTGTCACATGGTTGGTTTTATAACCTTTCGTTACCCAGCCGGCCATACCACCATCCAGATAACCTGCATTACGATCCTGACCCACGCGCCTGAGCCAGACATTTGTTTTTTCGGCTTCTTGAAAACTGTCTGATACCACCAGAAGGTCTTTGTCGGTTGGCAACACCCAACCTGCAAAGGTGGGAAGGTTCCCATTGAAGTCCAGACTCCAGGAACCGTGAATATGCTGGCTTCCAAAGGCCAGATAACTACGGGTATCAACCACGGCAACGTTTTCTTTTTCAATCATTTCTTTAAAAGTTCCAGGGGTAAGCTCTTTCATAAGGGGTAGCTGTGAAACAAGGTCAGGCCCTTTGCGGTTGATTTCGCTGCAACGACTGAAATGATCAGGGGCAGCGGGCATATCTTCGGTAAGCGACTTGATAAACTCATCCTTGTCCTTGATCTGCAATGCGGCGTTGTATTTCTTTTCGTAGCCGATGGTTGAGCGCCACTTGGCACCCATGGCCCGTCCGCAGAGAGAACCGGCACCATGTGCAGGCAGGACTTCGCAAAAGTCGGGAAGCTTTAAAACCTTATCAAACAGACTGTGGTATAATTTACCGGCCAGCTCTTTGGCCATATCGGGGAAAAGGTCGGGGCGCCCCACATCGCCAACAAACAGGGTGTCGCCCACAAAGGCACATACAGGATCTTCACCGCGCAAAGTATCCACCACCACGAAACAAAGATGCTCCGGCGTGTGGCCGGGAGTTTCCAGCACTTTGACAGCAATGTTTTCTATCTCTATGGTGTCACCCTCGCTTAAGGGCACATGATCGAAAGTGCATTCGGCCGATTTGGCCATGTAGATTTTGGCACCGGTTTTTTCTGCAAGGTCCATATGCCCCGAAACAAAATCAGCATGAAGGTGGGTTTGCAGGATATGGGTTATTTTTACTCCCAGCTCACGTGCCTCTTCAATATAAATATCGATGTCGCGTTGGGGGTCAATAACGGCACAAACATCTGATCCGGCCAGGATGTATGAGCTGTGCGCAATTTTGTTGATGAAAAAATGTTTAATCAGCATAGCAAAAGGGTTTTGGGTGGGGTGATTTCATTTGACTAGATGATGAAAAAATAGAATATAACAACTGTAATGGTCAGAAAAAGGATGGTCATTCCACTCCCGGCCTTGATGTAGTCAGCGTTGCGATATCCGCCCGATGACATCAGGAAGGCATTCACCTGGTGGGTGGGCAGAATAAAGGAGTTTGCCGTACAAACGGCTGCCATGAGTACAAGAGGTCTGGGATCAATGCCGGCAATACCTGCCATACCTATTACCAGTGGAGCCAGCACTACGATTGCCCCCACATTTGACATGAAGAGTGAAAAAACGGTTGACAATAATCCAACCATCAGTACGATGAAAACAGGGTGTAAATCAATAACTACACTCATGATGGATTCGGCAAGCAGCATGGCAGTACCGGTTTTTTGCATGGCCACACCCAATGGAATCAATCCCGCCAGCAAAAAAACCACCTTCCATTCAATGGCCTCATAGGCTTCGCTGATGCTCAATACACGTGTAAGCACCATGCACAGGGCACCGGTCAGAAAAGCCATGGAAATGGGAAAGCCGACCATTGCCAGGGTAATGGCAAATACGAAGCAGCCTATTGCCGGCCACGCTTTTGACTTGTCTTTTTTATCCACATCAAACCCGGTGAGCACAACAAAATCAGTGCTTTCTTTTAGCCCCTTTATTTTATCCCACCTGCCATAAACAATCAGGGTATCGCCCGGGCGGATCTCCACATCAGAAAAGTCTCCATCCACCCTTTCTCCTTTACTGAACAGTATGATCGGTTCAACAGCGTATCGTTTTCTCAAGGAATATTCTCTGATACATTTTCCGGCAAGTTCTGAACCCGGCGGAATAATTACCTCGGCAAAGCCACTTACATTGGGGTTAAAGTCATCAGAGAAATAGCGTGATTCGGAGACGTCCTCAAGCTGAAAGTCTTTTGAAAACTGCTCTATGTTCTCAGCAGCACCCAAAACAGCAAGGGTTTGCCCTTCTTCGAGCCGGGTTTCACGCCAGGGGGCGTAAACCACATCATTTCCCTGTCCAATCCCCAGCAGGTTTACATGATATATATCCCACAAGCCTGCCTGTTCGGGTGTTTTTCCCACCAAAGAACTCTCTCCGGTAATAGCGAGTAATTTAATGCTGTGTGGCAAATTCAGTTTTTCCACCAGCTTTTCCTGCGCTGTTTTTCCCGTTTCCCCTGTTTTCTTCTGAGGTAAAACTTTATTTCCGAACAGTAAAAAATAACCTATGCCCGATAACAGGAGCACAATGCCGACAGGAGTTACGCTAAATAAGTTGTAAGCTTCATGCCCTTCACTTCTTAGCAGGTCGTTCACCAGAATGAGCGGGCCCGAGCCGACCATGGTAAGGGTTCCCCCAAGTATTGCTGCAAATCCTACGGGCATAATCAGCGATGAGGCAGGAATTTTTGTACGGCGCGAAACCTGCAGGATTCCGGGCAGGAAAAGTGCAGCCGAACCAATGTTTTGAATCAAACCCGATAGCAAACCTGTTGAAAGAGAAAGCAAGCCTACCAGGTTTCGTTTGCGGGTGCCGGCTTTGCTGATAATAACTTTTGAGAATTCATCCATGATACCCGTACGGGCAATCCCGCGCCCCAGTATCATCACGCTCAACATGGCAATGACGGCATTGCTCGAGAATCCGGAAAACATCTCCTGCGGATTTAAAATCCCGGTCCACCCCAGTGCCAGCATACAACCAATGGCAACAATGTCAATGCGGACTACATCGATTACCAGCATTATGGCTGTTACACCAAGGATTACCAATACGATAATAATATCCGAATCCATTATGTTCAGTTAAGTTCTCACCAGTGTTCACTAAAAGCTAACTGGCGTTCTGGTTGCCATAGCCCGCAAGAAAAGCAATATAACGATTTGCTTAAAAACGTGCAACACCAGGATGTCACAGCATCATTTTGTAACCAACTGTTCCTCAATTTAATTTAAGTGGACGGTAATGATAATTTCAGATTGAGAAAAGGTGTGATAATCAATTGATAAGTCGCCACGGCCATCAAATGATTCTCGAATTATTTCCTCAAAATCGCTTAAAATATTGCCTTTTGCAACCGCTTCTTCCATTTCTTCAATCGCTTTATCTCTAATGGTTTGTTGCAAATTCTTAAGTAATTCCGAACTTTGATCTGCAATATTATGTTTTAGAGTATTATTATAGTCAATTCGTGAATAGCCAATATACACTGAGGGTTTGTCGGCAACCCGCATCAAATGGCTGTAGTTCTCTGCCGTGTAAACTACAACGCAATTCAACCCTGTTTCGTTATTCATTTTTACAACTGCCTTATCTACTTTTTTTAAAAACTCAGTGCCTGAATCGTCACGGTGTTCTGAACTGATCTCCCCATCTGAATGAGGATTAAAATGTCCGTTCTCTGAGAACGGAAAGTCATCATTTTTTATCTCATTCACTTCGCTGTCAATGGTTTTTATGTATAGGTTTACGCCGCTCTGTGACAACAGAAGAACAAAGTACTCTTCACTTCTGTTGTATGATTTCATCAAAGAACGAGTATTAAATGTATTTGAAATATACACCCCGTTTTCGTGAACTGACCAGGCCGATTTTATTATTTCTTTCGTATTGTTGGACAGATAGATGTGTAAACTATCCAGGTTATTATTTACATCTATTTCTTTCTCGATTTCTGAAAGTCGCTCCAATAATGACGACACGGGTCTTATGCCAAATTCGCTCACAACCTTTTCTTCGGCTTCCTTCAAAAGATTTTTTAAAAGGACTACGTCTTGTACGTTGTCAGGGTAAGTTCTGTGGGTATTCAGCGAAATTGTAACACAAGGTGTGTTTTTTTCAATTTTCAACTTTTCTAACTTCTGTCTGATTGTCATATCTGTTCTCTTTACGGAAGGAAACCACCCACCTATATCAATCAAAAATATTGTTGTTTTTCAAGTGGAGTGTTATAAAACTTCCTGGAAGAATTGCATAATTCATACATCACTTTTTATAGAATATTTTGTCTTCGCCTCCTCAAATGAGCAAATCATATTGTTCATTGTATTCTTCTAACCGAAAATGGTGACTGGGCTTTTCGTGTAATCAGATGTGCCTGATGATGTATCAGAATTCCGTTTCTAATGAGGCCTCCTGATGAAAGTATTGGAATTATGTATCCTTTCCGGTAAATTATATAACGGTTTCTGGATTTAATGTACCTACTTTTATAGGACGATCCTTTTTTGTAAGTGGTATTTTCCTGATGAGCACAGGCAAGAGGACCACTGCAGGTTGAGCCTTTTAAAAACGAATTATTCACCAATAAATACATTGTGCCATGATAAGATGGATACTTATTTTTCTGGTAGTAGCTATTATTGCTGCTGTGTTTGGATTTACTGATATAGCCGGTGGTGCAGCCTCAATTGCGAGGGTGCTGTTCTTTATTTTTCTGGTAATTTTTATAATTAGCCTGATTACCGGGGGAGTAAGGGGATGGAAGTAGGAAAGACCGTACCCGATAATTTTTCTTTTTTTAACGGGCCGTTGGTTCTATGTCCCCGACTTGGTGCCGGGGGTGAAGGATCCTTTAAATGGGCGCCTGAATCAGTCGAATGGGCAAGTTCATAGTTGGGTTTGGTTAATGATGGGTTACGAAGACATGGAAGAAAAAAACACCCCTCCCCAGGCAGAAAAAAGATATTTGCTGCTTAAAAGAACGGCCTTTGTTTTACTGGCCGTTTTTCTTTTCATATACGGCCTTATCGCCGCACGCAATTTTCTTTATCCCATAGCCTTTGGCTTTGTTCTGGCGTACCTGGGTTACCCTCTGGCACGCTGGTTCGAGATTAAGGGCGTCCCCCGTATTCTTGCCATTTTTTTTGTAATACTGGGCACGCTTGCCTTAATTGCCGGGTTTATAATTGCTGCCTATCATATTATTACCCCTATTGAGATAGATTTTTCCGGTCTGGCTGACAAAGCCGTTGAAAACCTGACCGCGATGAGTGTCATTGCTGGTCAGTATTTTGGCATTGACACGAGTAATATAGCAGCAAACGTCGGCAGGCAGGTTGGATCTGCTTTTGAAGCAGGAGGGGAGCAAATTGGAAACGTCTTTTCCGCCACCACCAATACCGTCGTTGCATTCGGCTTATTGCCTGTCTATATTTTCTTGTTTTTATACTACCGCACAAAGTTCATGTATTTTCTGCTCAATCTCGCCGGAAGACCCAGAAGAGTAGAAATGGTAATTATGCTGCGCGAAATAGCATCGGTAATGGTAAGGTACCTGGGCGGGGTCCTAATCGTTGTTTTTAGCCTGTTTTTTATTAACTCAATCGGGCTTTGGATAATCGGAGTTCCATATGCAGTTCCATTGGGTGTAACGGCAGCATTGTTCAATTTCATACCTTATTTTGGCACACTGCTGGGAGGGTTGGTGCCACTTACCTTTGCATTTCTTATAGTAGGGAGCCCTGTTCTTGCTTTCAAGGTAGTCATGCTTTTTATTGTAATTCAGTTTATTGAAAATAATATTCTCACCCCAAATATCGTAGGCGGAAATGTCAATATCAATCCGTTTTTTATTATTACAGGCCTGGTTGCTGCCAGCATGATATGGGGCATCCCGGGTATGCTGCTTATTGTTCCGTTCCTTGCAAGTTTAAGGATTATTTTCAAGCACATTGATTTCATGAACCCATATGCTTTTCTGCTTGGGGAGGAAGGGATGGAGAAACACTCCATCCAACTGAGCAAGTTTAAAAGAATTACAAAGCGGTTCAAAGAACGGATAAAAAACCAGAATTAAATCATTGAGTATGAAAAAGGGAAATGTAGGATTAATTTTATTTATTGCATTGCCAGTTCTGCTAATTGCGCTGGGAATCCTGGTTATTCAGGTATTTCTTCGCAGTACCATTACAAGCTATATTGAAAGTACACTGGAGGAAGAAATTGGCAGTCAAATTGACCAGGCATCGGGTGATGTATTTGAGATTCACGTCGAAAAACTGAGGTTCAACGCATTTCCAATAACTGTATCAACACCCGTAATATCATTATATGCAGCAACCGATGTGTATAATGAAGACGGCTCAGCTCTGCTGCGCACTTATGTACATGAGGCAGGAGTTGTCAATCTTGAAGTCTCCCTCAAACCGCTGGTGTCAATTGCCCTGGGGAGAAAAAACATCAATATAAACCGTTTCAGGGCAGATAGTGTTTATTTCAGCACAAAATACCTTTCGGAAGAGTCCGGAGATGCGCTTAATTCTTATCGGAAAATCCATGCCGGGCAAATTCATTTTGAAGGGAAAATTGAACTGCCTGAGGACGATAGCAATGGCCTTGAAAACCTTACACTTAAAAACCACTCGTTTCAGGCCATGAATCTCTCAGCTTATTTGCCTGAAGATCTGTATTCTTATCATATTGAAAGTGTTTCGTTAGACGGCACCATGAATACCATCAGCATGGAGAAAATTAAAATGCTTCCCAATCATCCCAAAGAGGAGTTTTACCGGCATGTTGACTTTGAAACAGATCGCATAGAAACACATGTGGACAATATTGAAATAAAAGGCTTGCAGACACATAAAAAACATGGCAGGAGCGGGTTGATGATTTCCCAGATCAATATCAGAAATGGGGTTGTAGATGTTTTCCGTGACCGGAGACCTCCTTTTAATGAGGAACAACGTCCTGCCATGCCTGTAAGGTTAATTATGGCTGCACCGGTTGATTTATTTGTCGCCGAGATAAATATCAGCGAAACGGACATTCTGTATTCAGAGTTTCCGGGAGATGATTCTGAATCCGGATTTCACGAGGCTGCCGGAAGTGTGCCTTTTAAGGGGCTGGAAGCTACCGTCAGAAATATTACGAATATCGCCGGCTCCCTGCAAAAGGACAGTATAATGCATATAAGTGCGGAGGCATTTATCTTTGATGACGCTATTCTTCGGGCCAATTTCAAATACAATCTGAAAGATATTA
>SL_3KL_010_SEDDRAFT_10001315_pt1 | contig 22428 bp, 19 predicted proteins | sample SodLakKL_010_SED_2_FD_10381 | JGI IMG/M metagenome (IMG submission 10381) | reverse complement strand
GCGTACCCCACGTCAATCGGTTTTTACCCATAGAATGAAGCAAGAAGATTAGCACATAAAAATCGCAGGTCTGAATTGTTTGTCAGCAGGCGTTTTGCCTTATAAACCGGAGCTCAATACCAAAGCTCAAATAGCTAAGCTTAAAACCGAAGCTCAAAAACAGAAGCCCAAATACCGGGGCCAAAACCCAAGACGGAATACCGGGGCATAAAAACCGAGGCAAAAAACCACGGCCCCAAATCCGGATCAGGGGACCTTCCGATCAGTAGTAGATCACATACTGGTACATGAGCCAGAAGAAGCAGAAACTGCCGACCATCACCATAATATGCCAAATCGCGTGAAAATTAAAGTGCTTTGGTGAGGGATTGGGCCACTTGATTCCATAGATGATGGCGCCCAGGGTGTAAGCGAGTCCTCCCATCAGGATCCATGCGACGGCGCCGAAGGAGAAAACCTGCCACAAAGCGGGAAAAGCGATGAGGGCCATCCACCCCATAGCCAGGTAAAACAGCAGGGAAATCCATTTCGGTGCGTTGAACCAGACCAGCTTGAAGATCACGCCCAGTACGGCAATAGCCCAGACGGCGGTGAACAGCGCCCATCCGAGGAACCCCTCCAGTACGATCAGTGTGATAGGGGTGTATGTGCCGGCAATCAGCACATAGATCATGATATGGTCGATGCGACGCAGGATGCGGATCCCTTTTTCGGATACGGGAAGCAGGTGGTAGAGTGTGCTGGCGAGATAGAGCAGGATCATGCTGCTCCGAAAATCGAAAACGCCACAATGTGTGTCGGCTGTCCGTGAAGGACGGATTTGTGGATGAGCAGCACGAGTGCGAGCACGGATAGCAACGCGCCGGCAAGGTGCGTGTAGGCATTGGCGGGTTCGCGGACCCGGGACAGGATGGATCGTTCCGGTTTCATTTTTGTGAAACGCTTCTGTGTTCCACTTTCGTCTTTCCGCGTTTCTCATCCTCGTAAAATTTGCGAAGGCTGTTGCGGGCCATTACCACAAGGATCACCGCGAGCACAAAAAGGGTAACCGAGAGCACGCTCAGGAACCAGGACTGCTGCTGATACTGGTTCCACGCGAAAATGAGGAGGGAGAGCAGGGTGACGGTGAACATGAATATCATCGGAATGACCGTGAACACCGGGTTTATTTTTTTCTTTGCCAGCCATACGGTTCCGGCCAGGAGGGCGAGCGCGGCCAGCAGCTGGTTCGCTGAGCCGAATATCGGCCAGAGTTGCTCGAACTGCCCGGTAAACAGAAGCAACCCGGACAGGAGCACCACCAGGAAGGTGGCGATGAACCGGTTCTGAAGCGGCGACCGGATGCGCGCGGAAGGGATGTCCTCGGCGTATTCCTGGATGATGAACCGCGCCAGACGCGTACAGGTGTCCAGAGTGGTGAGCGCAAATGCCGATACGGTCAGGGCCACGAAGGAGATGGCTACCGAAACCGGAATGCCGATGGAGGAGATGAATCCGCCTAGCCCTTCAGAAAACAAAGTTACCGGTCCCGCCTCAGCCAGCCGAAGGCCGAAATCGCCACGTGTCATAACGGCAACCGCCATAACGGCAATCACCGCAAGCAGGGTCTCGATCAGCATCCCCCCGAAACCGATCATTTTGACATCTTCTTCTTTGTTGATCTGTTTGGATGTGGTCCCGGATGCCACAAGGGAATGGAAACCGGAAATCGCACCGCAGGCAATGGTGACAAAAAGTACCGGGAAGAGGAATCCGAGATTTTCCACCTGGAATTGCACGGATGAGGTCATTTCAATGCGCGGATTGCCGATCAGGATGCCTGCGACCCCGAAAAGGATCATGCCATACAGCAGGAAGGAGTTTAGGAAATCGCGCGGTTGCAACAGAATGGATACCGGGGTTACGGCGGCCAGGAAAATGTAGGCAACCAGGATGGCGATCCACGAGCCATAGCCGATCTGGAACGGGAAAACCTCGCCCAGGTAGACGAAGAAATAGAGCAGTCCGACCCCGAAAATGGTGCTGATCCAGAGCGGGAAACCCAGACGGTTGATGATGACGCCGAACAGCAGGGCGAGCAGAATGAAAAACACCGACGCTGATGCCGCGGCCGGGACGGTGACGAAAGTGCGGGCCACAATGTCCATGAAGACGGCAATGACCAGCAGCAAGGTGGCGAATGCGAAGATGAGAAAGAGTTTTTTTCCGGAATCGCCGATGTATTGCTGGATGATTTCGCCAATGGATTTTCCCTGGTGGCGCAGTGAGGCGGTCATGGATGTGATGTCATGAACGGCACCGAAGAAAATGCCTCCGATGATGATCCAGATAAGGGCGGGTATCCATCCAAAAGAAACGGCGATTATGGGCCCGACGATAGGGCCGGCTCCGGCGATGGACGCGAAATGGTGTCCGAGCACCACAAACCGGTTGCTCGGAACGTAATCGACACCGTCTTTACGGGTGTGGGCCGGGGTGACGTTGCTGTTGCTCACCCCCAGTTTCCGGGCGATGAACGACCCGTAAAACCGGTAGGCACTTAGCAAAATGGCGATGGTCCCTGCAAGAATGGCCAGTACAGACATGGTGATTCAGCAAGTGGAGGTTTGACAATCACCATAAGTACAAGAATTTGCGAAGTTAATCAAGGAGAAATTCAGCAATGGCAGCAAGAACAATGAGCGATGTCACATTAACAACAGGACCTGGTTGTAAAAGAATACAAAACAGTCAAGGTATAATGGCATCATGGGCCGTTGCAAATGATAATGGGCGAACAGCTTTGGATGATAACATTGGGGATACGGCGATCTTAATCTATGAACGGATCAAAGATATCAGGCCCGGCCATGACCACGCCGAGCGGCTGCAGCCAGTGCCTGATTTCAATGGTGTTCTGATGCGCGTTGAGCACGTCTGTGAGACGGCGGTAGACGTGGGGGGATTCATCCAGTCCGCCGCCGCGCAGCTTGACACCCTTTTTCCTGAGCCATTCCTGCATCATTTTCGGGGTCACCTCGCCGGCCCGGACCTGCTTGCGTTTTTTCCCCCGGCCGCGGTATTTGCCGGCGGCTTTGGTCCGTGACATTACACGTCCCGCCCCGTGTATGGTGGAATAGAGCGCCCTCTTGCTCTCCGGGCTGTCAACCCCTTTCAGGATCACCGACGGGTCGCCCATACTCCCTCCGACAAAACTGAGCTGGCCCGGAAATGCGGGGGTCGCCCCCTTGCGGATGACCAGATAGTCGCGCAGGGTGGTTTTGCCGGAGCCGTTTCCCGAAATATCCTGTTTCAGCGTTCCGGTATCCGGATGCTGCTCTTTCCAGGCATAATTGTGATGATTGTGGACGCGCTCGAGGATTTCTGCGCCGGCAAGCTTTGCCACATATTCACATACCCACTCGCGTCCGGCCCACGCATAGGCACCGCACAGCCGCATGGCGCGGTAATACCGCTCGCCAAGATCGCTACCGATATCAAGAAGCACCTCTTTTTCCACCGCGCGAACATTCCAGGGCCGGTCCTGCGACAGGTTGATGAATCCGGTTGCGGTTTTGTGTCCCAGCCCGCGGCTTCCGAAATGGACACCTACCCAGATGCGATCCTGCTCATCGGCAAGGATGTCTACGTAGTGGTTGCCGGCACCGACGGTACCCAGCTGGTCGCGGCCCAGTTTCTTGAGTTCGGCCCGGAGGGAGTCCGGTTCGTACGCTTCCCAGTCGTCGCTGTCGAAGACGGGATGATCGCGGGGGGCGTCCGGGTTGGTCTGCCCGATACCGAAAGAGATGTATTTTTCGATGCGGTCCAGCAGCAGGTCCAGTTTCAGGTCCTTTTTCTGCATATCCAGCCGGACAGCCATGTTGCCGCATCCGATATCAAATCCGACACCCACGGGGGACACCTTGTTCCGATAGGCCGCAACCCCGCCGATGGGCATCACATAGCCCAGATGTCCGTCCGCCATCAGGGCGCCATACTCAGCCCTGCTCATGACATCCATAAACTGTCGGATGGTCTGCTCGTCGTGAAGTCCGTAAACGGGATACCCTTCTATCTTTTGAAACATGGCAGAATATTTATGGTTTGCATGGTCTGATTGCGGGATCGCTTTCGGCCGGATTCCGGTTTTTCAATAACGGCCTTCTTTAGTATAATGGAAACTTCCGGAAAAGTGATGGAGGCGGTTTTGTTTTCCCGGGTCAGCGAAACCATCGTCCGGCGCGTCTTTCAGCACTTCGGAAGTTACGATTCGTTACATCCAGCTCACCAGGTTCAACTCGTTACATCCAACTCATTAGGTCCAACTCGTTACATCCAACTCATTAGGTCCAACTCGTTACATCCAACTCACCAGGTCCAACTCGTTACATCCAACTCACCAGGTCCAACTCGTTACATCCAACTCACCAGGTCCAACTCAACACACCTGGTTTATACCATCTGTTATGAATAACACATTTCACGGCTCATGCATTTCCGGGATGTTTTACAAGACATTCCACTTTTTCTCACTGTTCCTGCTTTTCGCAATCTTGACGGTTTCGCCACCGGCAGTCCGGGGTTCTGATCCGGACCGTGAGCCATTTCTTGCAACCACACCTCAATCCGCAACACCCGTCGATCTCTGGTCGCTTCTCATGCCGGAAGGAACGACTTTGCCGCGGCCCGAATCGTTCCGTGACGATATCACCAAACCGGCAGAAATGCTTGGTTTTGAGCCGGGAGAGTGGCACATCCGGCACGACCAGATCGTCGCGTACATGTATCGCCTGGCCGGGGAGTCGGACCGCGTCCAGGTAAAGGAATACGGGCGGACCTGGCAGCGCCGGCCGCTGCTCCTGCTCACGATTTCGCATCCGGACAATCTTGCCTCCATCGATTCCCTCCGCTCAGACCATCTGGCCCTGAGCGACCCGTCACAATCGATGGATCTCGATCTGAGCCAAATGCCGGTCGTAACCTGGCTGGGCTATTCGGTGCACGGAAACGAATCCAGCGGGGCCAATGCCGCCGTTCTGGTTGCCTATTATCTGGCGGCCGCCGAAGGTGAGGATATCGAACAGTTCCTGCGGGAGTCGATTGTGCTGCTGGACCCGACCTACAACCCGGACGGGCTCGACCGGTTTGCGACCTGGGTGAACAACAACCGCTCATTTACACCATCCGGCGATCCTTTCCACCGCGAACACCGCCAGCCCTGGCCCGGATCCCGGACCAACCACTACTGGTTCGACCTTAACCGGGACTGGATGCCGGTCCAGCACCCGGAAAGCCGAAGCCGGATCCGCACATTTCAATCCTGGAAGCCCAATGTGCTCACCGACCACCATGAAATGGGTCCGCAGGCAACCTATTTTTTCCAGCCCGGAGTGCCCTCGCGCGACAATCCGCTCACACCGCCGCGCACGTTCGAGCTGACCGCCAAACTGGCGGAATACCACGCGGAATATCTGGACGAAGTGGATCAGCTTTACTGGACCAGCGAGTTTTTTGACGATTTTTATATCGGCAAAGGGTCCACCTATCCGGACTTGCAGGGCACGGTTGGCATCCTGTTTGAGCAAGCCAGCTCCCGCGGACATCTGCAGGAAAGCCAGCACGGAGACCTTGCCTTTCCGGTGACCATCCGCAATCAGTTCCTGACATCGCTTTCAACGCTTTACGGATCCCGCGACCTGCGCCTGCAACTGCACGAGCACATGAAGGAATCGGCATCAAGCGCCCTGGAGGATGCCCGAAACAATCCGGTAAAAGCATGGGTTTTCGGCGATCCCCATGACCGGGCACGGAACGCCCATCTGCTGGACCTGCTCTCGCATCACGACATCCGCATCCACGAACTGGACGGCTCGCTTACCGCGGACGGGAAAAGTTTTGAGAGTGGCAACGCATGGATCATACCGGCCGAACAGCCACAATACCGGCTGATCCGCAGCCTGTTTGAAACCCGTGAGGAATTCGTGGACAGCGTGTTTTACGACATTTCCACCTGGACCCTGCCCCTCGCCTTCGATATCCCGTACGCCGGGCTTGACCGCAGGAGCTACCGTGAAAACCTTCTGGGTCCGGCCGTCACCGACACACCCTTCCCCGAAGGCCGGTTCCTGTCCGATATAAACCAGCCACATCCCTACGCCTATCTTTTCGAGTGGCACGGATATTATGCGCCGCGTGCGGCATACCGCCTGATGGATGCCGGCGTGCGCATCAAGGTCGCAACGCAGCAATTCCGGGCCGAAACGGCAGAAGGGCCGCATGATTTTGACTATGGCACCATCCTGGTGAGTGCGGGCATTCAGGATCGGGTGGATGCGGATGAGCTTCGGGAGCTGATGATGGAGGTGGCAAGACAGGACGGCCTGGATGTGCACATCGCGAGCACAGGCCTGAGCGTGCGGGGAATGGACCTGGGAAGCCCGTCCTTCCGGATGCTCGAAAAGCCCGGCGTCATGGTCGTCACGGGAGATGGAATTAACGTAAGTGAAGCCGGCGAAGTGTGGCACCTTCTGGACCAGCGATACCGTATGCCGGTTACCATGGCCGATGTAAGATATCTGAACAGTGTCGACCTGAGCCGGTACAATACCATAGTCATGGTACACGGCAACTATCAGCGGCTGTCGGATTCGTTCAAGGACCGACTGAAACAGTGGGTCGAAGCAGGCAACACCCTTATGCTGCAAAAAGGTGCTGTTTCCTGGATGGATGGACTCGGGTGGATGGACTTTGAGTTGCAAAGACCCGAGTACGCCCAACCTGAGAATACGGAACTTCGGTACCGTGACCTGGCATCGCTGCGCGGTTCACGGGCTATTGGCGGGGTGATCATGGAGGCGGAGCTGGACCGGTCGCATCCGCTTGGCTATGGCTTCAAGCGGGACAAAATGCCGGTTTTCAGGAACAGCACCCTGTTCCTTGAAGATCCGGAAAACCGGTTTGCGGTCCCTTTGCGTTACACCCCCGACCCGCTGCTGAGCGGATTCGTATCCACCGAAAACCGGCAATGGCTGCCGGAACGCCCGGTGTACATGATTGGTCGCATGGGTTCCGGGCGGGTTATCATGACAACGGACAATCCGAATTTCCGCGCTTTCTGGTTCGGCACAAACCGGCTCTTTGCCAATGGCCTGTTTTTCGGCCGGATCATCCATCAGGACGCCACGATTCGATGATCTGAGACCGTGTGATAACACTTTTTTTTACGAATGTTGCCACCGCAGTCACTGGCATTTTGCATCAATTTTCGGAGCCGCCTGCTACTATCTGCATGATGCTGACATTGTGCGTTGCCGCAGCGCGAGCCCGCAGCCTGCCCAGTGACAATATGGAAGCCATGCGGACTTTTTAAGAGACCGGTTTGGCAGATGTTTTCCAGGTGCTGTTCTGGCAGATTGATTGCTATAGACCGGCCTGCTTTTTCAGATCATCGACGTAATCCAGTTTCTCCCAGGGGAATTCATCCCGTCCAAAATGGCCGTACGCGGCTGTTTTACGGAAGATGGGTTTGCGAAGGTCAAACCGGCGGATGATCCCGTCCGGGGTGCAGTCAAAAACTTTCTCAATCAGCTCAATCAGTTTTTCGTCACTGATTTTTCCGGTCCCGAACGTGTTGACATTGATGGACACCGGCTCTGGAATGCCAATGGCGTAGGCAAGCTGGATCAGGCATTCATCCGCAATACCTGCCGCCACAACGTTTTTTGCGATATGCCTGGCGGCATAAGCGGCACTCCGGTCGACCTTGGAGGCATCTTTGCCGGAAAAGGCGCCGCCGCCATGAGCGCCGCGGCCTCCGTACGTATCCACAATGATCTTGCGGCCGGTCAGGCCGGTGTCGCCGTGCGGTCCGCCTATGACGAATTTTCCGGTTGGGTTGATGTGCAGGATGGTTTTGTCATCCATCAGCTCTTTCGGGATTACGCGCGGCAAGAGGTGTTTGTGGACATCTTCCCGGATTTTGACCTGGTCCACGTCCTCGTCGTGTTGGGTAGAGATAACGATAGTGTGGACCCGTAGCGGCTTGTTGTGTTCATCGTATTCTATGGTAACCTGGCTCTTGCTGTCAGGCCGAAGATAGGGCATATCGCTGGTGTTCTTGCGGATATGAGCCAGTTCGCGCACCAGGTCATGGGCATATTGCAGCGCCATCGGCATATAGGTAGGGGTTTCTGTCGTGGCGTAGCCGAACATCATGCCCTGGTCACCGGCACCCATCCGGTCCACACCCATGGCGATATCCGGACTTTGCTGGTGGATGGTGACCATTACGCCGCACGAGTCGGCATCAAAACGGTAGCCGGGCTTCGTGTATCCGATTTCGCGGATCACATTGCGGGCAACTTCCTGTACGTCAACATATGCCTCGGTGGTCACCTCGCCGGAGACGACAACAAGGCCGGTTGTGACAAGTGTTTCGACGGCAACGCGTGAATTCGGGTCCTGGGCAAGCATGGCATCCAGGATGGCATCGGAAATCTGGTCGGACACTTTGTCCGGGTGTCCCTCGGATACGGATTCGGAGGTAAAGAGATATTTCATTGCTTTCGGGTGCTGGAGCGGATCATTTAACTTTTTTATGTAGCGGGCAAATATACGAAAAAATGTGGAATCATCACTTTCCGGCAGAAAACAGATCATTTCCTGCCGGACCCTTGCCGGGAAGGGGAATACCGAGATATTCAAAGGCCTTCTGTGTGGTGACGCGGCCCTTTGGTGTTCTCTGCAGGAAGCCCTCCTGGATCAGGAAGGGCTCATAGACCTCTTCAATAGTTCCTTTGTCCTCGCCGACAGCTACGGCCAGCGTACCCAGTCCCACTGGGCCGCCGCGGTAGTTTTCGATGATGCTGTTCAGGATTCGGATATCCATTTCATCAAGTCCGCGCGGGTCCACGTCCAGCGCGTTGAGGGCTTTGTCTGCGATTTTTTCATCAATTTCAGCCCGTTCTTCCACTTCCGCGAAATCACGGGTACGGCGTAGCAGTCGGTTCACTATNCGCGGGGTGCCGCGGCTTCGGCGGGCAAGCTCAAAAGCTCCTTCGTCCGTGATGCGGAGGCCCAGGATTCCGGCCGAACGGGTGGCAATATGCTGCAACAGCTCCACATCGTAGTAATCAAGACGAAGATCGATTCCGAATCGGGCCCTTAGCGGTGATGTAAGCAACCCTTTGCGTGTTGTGGCGCCTATCAGGGTAAAGGGCATCAGGTCTATTTGCACGCTGCGCGCGCTCGGACCGGAGTCAATGACGATATCCAGCTTGAAATCTTCCATGGCCGAGTAGAGATACTCCTCTACAATAGGGTTCAAGCGATGGATTTCATCGATGAAGAGAACATCCCCTCTCTCCAGATTGGTGAGCATGCCGGCCAGGTCGCCCGGTTTTTCCAGGACGGGGCCCGTCGTCGGTTTGATCTGCACCCCCATTTCATGTGCAATGATGTAGGCCAGGGTCGTTTTTCCAAGTCCGGGGGGACCGGAAAGGATGACATGATCCAGCGCATCGCCCCGTTTGCGGGCGGCCTTTATGAACACCTCCAGGTTGGAGATGATTTTATGCTGGCCTATAAACTCCTGCAAGCGGGAGGGCCGGATGTGCTGTTCGAACCCGGGATCCTGCTCGGATGCATTCAAAAGTGGATTTGCCACAATTTTGTTACTATTGCTGGTGATGGGTAATGCAGACGTGACAAAATACACAGCAGAGAGGCACAATTGCCAAAAAACGTTTGACATTGCCGGAAGAGAAGCCCATTATTTTAATGCCTTGTTACTGACCCCACTTGCCATCGATCACTCACATCCGTTTCCGTTCATATCAAACAAAAGCCTGTCGCTGGCGGTAGAACGGAAGAATCCGGCCACGGGCGGCACCCTTTTTGCCCGGCTCAAGATCCCTTCAAACCTGAAACGCTGGATGCGCCGCAACCTGGACAAAAGGGTGGAGGCGCTGGTGCCCGTCGACGCAGCTCCTGTTACTTCTTATCTGATGTTTGTGCTGGAAACCTATCTCAATGACAACTCACAAAGGTGGGTGCTTCAGCCGGACGGTGACTATAAAAGATGTTATCCGAAAAATGAGGAGCCCGACAGGGGAGCGCACCGGATATTCATGAGACATACAGCGGCTATGGAAGATCCCATACCGGCTGCTTTTGAGATCCCGGGAGCTTCCAACTAGTCCTGCTTCTCCAATACATAGCTGATTTTGCGCAACAGCTCAATGGTATCATCCCGGTAGTATCCGGGGCGTTCCAGCGCGCTGATACCGGCGCTCCGGGCACGTTCCAGACTGCCGGTTGCAACATAGCTGTTTGCCTTGAACCAGTAGCAGGATTCCCTGCGGGCGGTGTGGCCCAGTTCTCCGCAGTCAACACGGTCAAAGTGTTCCGATGAGGCCCGGTAATCCCCGGAGTTGTAAAGCAGGATTGCCAGATTATACTGAACCCAGTTGTAGCCGGGGTCACCGACTCCGGCAAGCTTTTCGTATTCCGAAATAGCACTGCTCAGATCACCGGATACCGAAAGCATATAGGCCCGGAACAGTCCCTCCTCGAGTTCGGACATGTTGTCGGTCGAAGAGCGGGATATGTCCGGTGAAATCAGATGGGAGGTATGGATTTGCGAGATGGCCGGGGAAAGCTCTGTTTCCGCGCTTGTCCGGAACAGGCTCAGGAAGAGCGCCAGCAGGAAAACAGCAGCGAGCGCAGTGATCCACAGTGTTTTACTCTCCCTGACCATGCCTTTTCCGGGCTCATCATCGTCCGGATTGAAGTCATGTCCTTCCTCAAGCTTTCTACGGAATTCCGGTACCTTGATCCGTTTCATCGCCGCCTGGGTTTCGAGCATGGCATAATACTCTGGTTGCTGCATCAGGCGCACCCACAAGGCGTCTGTCTGAGCGTTATCCAGTTTGCCGTTCAGATAGTCGTCAATACTCTGTGCTATATCCGGTAACTGTTCTTTTTGCATATTGGGGCCTTTCGTTTGAAATATTTACCTGTAAGAGAAGGATGCGAGCCATTCCTTACACTTATTTGTTGATTTTTTTCCGGACACACTCGCTGAGCTTTTTTACAAGCCGGTGCCGCTTTGTCCAGACATTGTTAACCGAGAGGTTAAAATGCCGCGCTACCTCACTGCTGCGCGCTCCGGGGTGTTCCATCCAGTAGAGAATGAACTCCCTTGATGATTCTTCCATTTCAGCGATACAGCCCATCAGGGCATCTTTTTTTTCCTTCATAACGAGATGGTCAATCTGCTCCTCAACAGGAGCATAACGTTCTATGTTTTCCTGAAAGTTGTTCCTGTTACGTTCGAAGCAGATTCGCATGTACCGGTTCTTGGCGCTCTGAAGAAGGTAGGAGTAGATATTGTCGGAATTACGGATTGCACCTTTCCTCAATTGCTCCATTGTCACCACCAGGGCGTGTTGCGCAGACTCCTGGGCATCCTGATGATCAGCTCTCATCGTGGTGCACAAAAACCGGCAGAGCATCCGAAATGCTTCGCTGTACAACGTTTCAAGCTGTTTCGAATCTTCTTTTTCCAGTGCTTCTGCCAATTTTACGTAGTCCATAAACTCCTGTGTTTAATGTGCCTGAACCGGCAGACATAACCCCAATCACGAATTGCTTCACTTTGCCTGCGCTTGAAAAAGAAACACCTTGCCGGCGTAACAATCAATAAGCAAGCACATATTGGAGACAACTCCTTCCTCTTCCCCTCTGAGTCAAAAACAATAAAAGCCAATACGCATCACGTTGTAAAAAAAGTTATTTTCCCACAAAATCCAGCACTTAATGTATCGCGTACAGCTTCAAAACTTCGAAGGGCCGCTCGACTTGCTGCTTTTTTTTATAAAGCGGGATGAGCTCGATATCTATGATATCCCCATATCATACATAACCAGACAGTTCCTGGAATACATCCGTTTTATGGAGGAACTGGACCTGGGTGTTGCCAGCGAGTTCATCTATATGGCAAGCACGCTTATGGCCATCAAGGCGCGGATGATGCTGCCGGTCCCGGAAACCGACGAGGATGATCAGCCGGAAGACGATCCCCGCTACGAACTGGTGCAGGCCCTCCTGGAGTACAAGCGGTACAAGGAGGTGGCCGGGGAAATGACGCTTCTGGACAAAAAAGCCAGGTATTCCTATACCCGCGGTTTTAACGAACCCGACCAGGTGGAACAGGAGCAAAAAGGGGAAGCGCTCAGGGAGGTCACGATGATCGACATCATGGCAGCATTTAAAAATGTCATGAAATCGGTCACGGAGGTCCAGTATCACGATGTGCGCCGTGTTGAAACCGACGTCGAGACCCAGTCGGATTATGTCATTGACCACCTTCATAAACACGGGAAAAGCACGTTTCAGCAGATCTGCACAGGCCTGGCATCGCGGATCTATGTGATCGTTACCTTCCTTGCCATCCTGGAGCTCATCAAGGAGAAACAGGTCAAACTGCTCACCACGGGTTCACTGACAGAGTTCTATATAGAGCTCCATACGCCCGAGGAACTTGTCGGAGCAGCAACTACAAGAGACAACCCATCCTGATTATCATGATCCCATTACTGCAACGGCCGATCAACGGTCTGAAGGCCACACTTCTCCTTGCTTTCATGCTCTCCGGCACTCTTGCGTCAGGGACGCTCGCGCAGACGCCCGCCCGGGAAACCCTGACAGCCACTACGGAAAGCCCGTCCCGGTTTGTGGATGCGGATTTTCTCGACAGAAAAATCCATATCCTGGCGTCAGATTCGCTTGAGGGCCGCGGTACCGGACAAGCGGGCTCCGCAATGACTGCGGATTTTCTCGACAATTTCTACACCGGTTTCAGCGCGATGCCGGGCGGATCCATCCCCGTAATCCGCCAGCCGTTTGCCCTTGAAGGCATTTTCTGGAATTCTGTTTACTATGACCTATACCGGACAGAAGGGATCGACACCCTCTTTTTCTCCCGCACGCATCTTGAGAAGGGTGGACTGGCCGGCTTTTTTCCCATTGTGGATGGCGCCCGGGAGCATGACGCCCCGGTTGTTTTTGCCGGGAGTGCCCGTTTTGACAGCGGCGACGAAATTTCCCGCACCATAGCAGCTGCTCTCGAAAACAGCTGGGCCCTGGTTTTCGCACCCGGCCCGGATGACGAGCGCACCCGCACGGAGATCGTGCGCTACCTTTCACGGAATTACAGGGCAACGGGCGTAATCTTCATCACGGAAGAGGATCCGGAGGAATGGGAGCAGCATGCCCTGGCCATGAGTCACCAGCTGGAGCGCCCGAGGGGAATCCGTCGTCCGGGCACAAACCACCGCATGTCAGGCTGGTCGCCCGGTCTGGCCGTATCCATACATCCCGATCTGGCACTTGGCATACTTGGACTCGACCAACCCCGTCAACTTGACAGCCTGCGGTCCCACTGGCAAAGCCACACATCCACCCCGGTCCCGGAACTCACCGGATTCCGTCTCCGCAACAGGCCCGTGATGGAAACCCGGTCTTTCGAAGAGGATAACATCGTCGCCGTGATTCACGGCGCGGACGAAGAGCTGAGCAGCGAAATAGTAGTGCTCTCCGCCCACTATGACCACATGGGACTGGGTCAGCCGGATGAGTACGACGATATCGTCTACTCTGGCGCCGATGACAATGCCAGCGGCACGGCCGTACTCATGCAGATTGCAAAGGCGTTCCGGCAAGCCGCCGAACATGGATACAGGCCCTCACGCACACTGGTGTTTCTTCACGCTGCCGCCGAGGAGTGGGGCCTCTTCGGATCCCGCTACTTTGTGGATAATCCACTCTTCCCCGACTCGGAGATCATCGCCAATGTAAATGTGGATATGGTTGGCTTTGTGGATAACGAGTATGCCCGGCGGGAAGACCAGCACTATCTCTATGTCATAGGCGCCGGAATGGTATCCAGCATGCTTGAGGAGCTGGTTCAGCAGGCCAACGAGGCCACGGTGGAACTCTATCTGGATGAAAAATACAACGATACAACCCATCGGCTGCAACTGTACCGGAGAAGCGATCACTGGCCGTTTGCTCAGCAGAATATACCCTTCGTATTCTTTTTCTCGGGGCTGCACGACTACTATCACCGTCCATCCGATACCCCGGACCGCATTGATGTGCCGCTGCTCACCCAAAGGACGAAGCTGATGACGGAGCTGATCTGGTACCTGGCAGAAACGGAAAACCCACCGGAAAACGACCGCATGCAGTTCGGGGAGAGCGCGGTTCCCTCCAGATAACGGGCCAGGGTACGCACAGGGTACACACTTGAAGCAGATCCAAAGCCAGGGCTCAGGAAACTTTCTTTTCAAACAGCGCTGTCACGAACTGTTCCCTTTCAAACACCTGCAGGTCCTCGATCTTTTCGCCGACCCCGATATATTTTACCGGAACGTTCATTTCGTGCGATATTCCGATGACAATGCCGCCCTTTGCCGTTCCGTCAAGTTTGGTCAGCGCCAGTCCGGTAACATCCACAACCTCTGAAAAAGCCTTTGCCTGCTGAAGCGCGTTCTGTCCCGTTGAGGCGTCCAGCACAAGGAGTACTTCGTGGGGTGCATCTTCGACCACCTTGCCCATGACGCGCTTTATTTTTCCAAGTTCGTCCATCAGGGCTCTTCTGTTGTGCAGGCGGCCGGCCGTATCCACCAGAACCACATCGGCATCCTTTGATTTGGCGGAAGCCACAGTGTCATAGGCTACAGCGGCGGGATCGGCTCCCTGTCCCTGCTGGATGAGGGTGACGCCGGCGCGCTCGCTCCAGATCCGCAGCTGCTCCACAGCACCGGCGCGGAATGTGTCCCCGGCCCCGAGCATGACGCGCTTGCCGGCAAGCTTGTACATGTGGGCCAGCTTGCCGATGGAGGTGGTTTTTCCGACGCCATTCACGCCAACGACCAGGATAACGTGTGGTTTCTGGCGGAATTCGGCGTCAAATGCGGCCGGACGATCGGCCTCGTTCTCTTTGAGCAGGCTCGTGATCTCTTCCCTGAGGATTTGCTGCAGTTCACCGCTGCTGATGAATTTGTCCCGGGCTACACGCTCTTCGATGCGCCGGATCACTTCCAGCGTTGTTTTTACGCCCACGTCGGATGTGATGAGGATCTCCTCCAGGTCGTCAAGCACCTCGTCATCCACCTTGTCCTTGCCGACCAGTGCCTTGCCTATTTTGTCCAGGAACCCGGTCCGGGTTTTTTCAAGGCCCTCCTGCAGCTTTTCCTCTTTTTTTCCGAATCCAAGTTTGTCAAAAATTCCCATTGCGAATGTATCTGTACCGTGATGCTGTAAAAATTTCAGTTATATGCACTTATGCTGCGTGTAAGGGACTGCCGGCGACTCAATTGAACTCAGCACCCTTTTTCTGGATCATGATGTACCGGTGCACATAGGAACCCAGCGAGTAGATCATTAAAATAAGGCTTAACCACATTAAAAATTCGATCGTTTGTTCTCTTTCGGGGAAAAAGAAAGCCACGATCCAGTAGATGGCAAGCACATTCACGGTCACTTTGCCGGATATTACCGACATGGCATACTTTCCCTGTTTGCGTTTTATGAGCAGCGAGCCAGTCAGGATGAGCAGATCACGCGCAATCATGATGATAAAGAAAAACAGGGGGATAATATCGATAAAAACAGCGTAGAAAAAGAGGATGACGGCACAGATCTTGTCCGCCAGGGGATCCGCCACCTTGCCGAATTCGGTGACCTGGTTGAGTTTCCGGGCAAAGTAACCGTCCAGGTAGTCAGAGACGAAGGCATATCCGATAAGCGCGATGATCAGCCAGTTCGCCTCCTTTCCCGAGGCGTGGTGCAAAATGAGGATGGGGATGGCAATAAGCGCGCGTGACAGTGATATGGCATTGGGCAGCGTAAGCACATCTTGTTTGACCGGTATGATCTTTCCGTCGATATTGGTTGCTTCTTTCACGGCACTCCAGGGTTACATGTGAATTTGCTGCTGTGTTCTGGTGGACGGGTCCGGCCAGCGGGCACATTTGCCCGGATTTCACATTTAGCGATTTATTTTTTCGGGTGAATCATTGTACCTTGCATCTTGCACAGAACAGTTACCCGGCAATGTAAAATAGAAATTTATCGGATGAACACGAAAGAAACGGACCACTCTCTCCTGGAGAAACAGCTGGCAAGCGAGAAAATCTTCTCCGGAAACCTGCTCCATGTGTACAAGGACAAGGTGGAGCTGCCTGACGGGAGCACATCATACCGTGAATGGATCGATCATCCCGGTGCCTGTGCCGTCTTGCCGGTGTTTGAGACGGGCGAGGTGCAACTGGTAAAGCAGTTTCGCTATCCGCTGCGACAGAATTTCCTGGAGGTGCCCGCAGGCAAAATCGATCCGGGCGAAGATCCGCTGGTCACCGCAAAGCGGGAGCTGGAGGAAGAGTCGGGCGTTTCGGGCAAAAACTGGGTGGCGCTTGGAGGATTCCATCCCTGTATCGGCTACACCAATGAGATCATCTATCTCTATCTGACCTGGGACCTGCAGGTGTCAGATAATCACGTGGATAAAGATGAGTTTCTCAAGCCGGTCCGCATGCCTTTCGCGAAAGCCGTGGAGGCATCGATCAACGGTGAAATCACGGATGGCAAAACCATTACAAATATCCTCCGGGCTGCAAAATGGTGGATGGATAATGCCCCGTTTCCCATCGAGCTGAAGTTGTGATCGCTAATGGGCAGAGAGACCCGCGGGCATGGTGGTAAGGCGGTGGAGCGGATTGGCTGGCATAACAGATTGCCGGAACAGATTTTGGCCCGGCTCACGCGCTGTAGATCGGGTTTAGCCGGTTAGCGCGGCAGTGTCCGTCAGTTTTTCAGATAGCCGCGCTTTTGTGCGATTTCCTTGATCTTCTCTTTCAGGAGGTTGCGTCCGCGGTGAAGGCGGGAACGCACCGTTCCTATGGGCACGTCAAGCATGTTGGCGATCTCCTCGTAGGTGAAATCCTCCACATCGCACAGCAACAGGGGTGTGCGGAAATCCTCCGGCAAGTTGTCCAGGGCCTTCTTGAAGTCGTCATCGTATTCCCCACGGTAGAATTTCGCCTGAAGGTCCGTGGTGTCGCTCTGCTCGCTGCGGATGGTTTCGTAGTAGGTTGCCACCTCTTCGTAGTCTACGTGCTGCGGCTGCCGGGCGGCCTTTCTGTAATTATTGATATAGGAGTTTTTGACGATGCGATACAGCCAGGCACGGGCGTTGGTTCCTTTCTGGTAGCTGTTGAAAAAACGGAAGGCCTTCACGATACTGTCCTGCAGCAGGTCCTCCGCATCGTTTGGATCGGTAGTCAGACGGAGGGCATAGTTGTAGGTGGCATCCAGGTGCGGAATGATCTCCGCATTGAAATCCTCCTGCTTCTTCAACTCTTCGGCTGTCAGTTTGTCCGTCATGTAATTTCCTGGTTTGTTCGTGCAGTGTGCATGGAGATGTTCAGGAGTGATTCCGGACCTTGTCGAGAATCCGGTTGAATTCCGCGACTTCGTCATCGGTCAGACAGCCCATTATGCCATCCATCTTGTCGTTCAAAGGATCCATTCGGGCCAGCAAGTCCAGCCCTTTTTTCGTGATGGTGATATTCACCTTGCGCCGGTCATCGCTGCAACTCCTGCGGACCGCCAGTCCATCTTTTACAAGCCGGTCCACGATTCGCGTGATATCCGATCGCGCATCCAGCATCTGCTTGCGAATGCTACAGTTGCAGGAAGGTTTCGGGTACTGTCGCTGCAGGATGCGAAGAATGTTGAACTGCTGCACCGAAAGCTGGTGCTCGCTGAGCATTTTTTGCAGACGCGAAGCAACATTGCTGTAGGTAAAAAGGAAGTTGGCGATGGCTTTGTGCCGATCGTTCCGGTAACGTGTTGTTACTGCCTCTTTTTCCTGTATCATTGCATCTATGTGAGCGGTGTGATCCTCCGGGTGAGAAGCAATAATACGAAAGAATAATGCTTGTTGCAACAATTATTGTTGGAACATAAAAATTTGGCACAGACTCACCGTTCCTGCAGCCCATAAGTAATATAACGCGGCCATACCTGAAGTATTTCAGGGAAATATGAGAAATGAAAATTAGGATGCGGTTGCGGTCGGCGCGGGGCGGGAATCGGGAAGCGCTGAGCACGGGGCGTACCCTTTCGGTTTGCCCCGCGCCGCGTGTCTCATTTTATCTCATCCGATCCGGAGTCAGATCAGTATTTAACCGTGCAGCCATAGGGTGGATGCGAACTGACTTCGACGTCGCGCCCTTCCAGCAGCAGGTCCAGTGCCTCGCTAACGAAATTTCTTGCCCCTTCTACATCGTCGTGGTTGGCAGTCGGACGATCGTCAATGGCGCCCATGAACCTGAGCATGCCATCGGGGTCAATGATGTACATGTGGGGGGTCACCCGGGCATCGAAAGCACGGCCTACGGTTCCCTCCGGATCAAGAAGAACGGCTGTGGGCCTTGCGTTCTTCTCGCGTGTGGCTTTTTTTGCCTCATCCGGACTCATATAGCCCTGCTTGCCAGGTGCAGAGGAAATTATGGAGAGCCAGACAACACCCTGGTCGCGATACTTCTCCTGCAACATCTGCATGTTTCCCGTTGCGTAATGCTTTACAACGAATGGACACTCGTGGTTCAGCCACTCAAGGACCACATACTTGCCTTCGAAATCAGATAGCGTATGTTCGACGCCGGCAGCATCGGGCAATGTGAAATCAGGCGCTTTTTTTCCGATTTCAGGACCTTTTCGGTCTTCTGCCATTGCCATTCCCGCAAAGAACAGGCAGAACAGCACTACTGAGACGGTTGCAAAACGATTTTTCATGATGGTTTCTCCTTTTACGTGTTTACGTGATGGTTTGATGGACATCAGTTGCTTGTAAAATAAATAATGGCACCGGCGTCATTCCTGCACAGATTGTCATATCAGCTCCGCTTTTCCTTTCAGTTCCCGCTCTCCCGCACTGTGACAGGAAAGACCACCTCTATCGCCGGTTTGTTGCGGTCACGCAGCCAGCTTCCCTTCGCGGCAACGACACCACTGATTTCCTCGGGCGCGGATCTCAGATAGCGCGATACCGGTATCCCGATGGTGAGTTTGTCATCATGGCGGTAAATCTCCTGGGGCGCGGTGTGTTCGATCAATCCCTGTCGGTCGGGATAAAAATAGATATCCTGCTCATCCGGAAAAGCGGCATTGGCGCCTTGAGGCTTGAGCGTGATCTCAAATCGCCCGTCAACCAGTACCGCCTGCCCCTGCCATTCTTCCGCGGTATCGGGAACCATATCCATGGACCGGGTGATACGATCCGCGCCGCCGGTTGAGAATCCTTCAAAAAGCCCCCCTTCTCCAATAGCCATGGAGACGGTTGCCGACTCGGGAAGGCAGATATCCTTGCAAACCAGCCAGTTCAGACTTGCTGTCAGAGGTTGTTCCGAAACACCGGTGCCTTTGCGGGACCCATTCTCTTTGCCGTTGCCAGCCGCGAAAACAGACGTTTTTCCGGATGTACCCATGAATGGTCCACCATATGTATCACCGGTTGCTTCTCCTGTGGCGCCATGACCCTGTTGTGAACCATTCTGTGACAGCGATACGGGAACAAGAAGCGTGACCCTGTCCGAATACCCGTACGTAGTAATCCCGTCTTCATCAAAGCGTGAAGGCCGCGGCCAGTGAATCTCCCCGGGATTCAGCCCGGGATGAGGATTCCAGCGGATGGTCGTTGGCAGCCCCGAATCTCCGGGATTCCGCCAGTAAATGTGCCATCCCTCCTTGATCTTCATGTCCACACCGAGCCAGAACATGCCGCCCTGCTCTGCCGCCTCCGCAATGCCGGGCACTCCCGGGATAAAAGAGACGGCAACACGGTTTCCGTCAGCCTGAAGCGGAGGTGCCATCAAAAAGAAGAGGACAAGGAGTATTGGCACCGTTCTTGCGATTCCCTTGGCGGGAAAACGGCAGGTGCCTGCATTGTTCATCGCAGCATGTTTTGACGGGCAGGCGTGCATAGTAAAACCATTGGGTTCCGTTTATTTCACAATACTCATAATGCCATTCAGCAGCAATGCGTTCCGTGTAAAAAAATGCAAACCGCAAAATCTTTTTGACAAACCGGATACGGAATGGGTACCATAGGTGATGATGTCACGAAGCGCACATAAAACACACAGACTCCGCAGAAACCCGTTGCTTCTTTTTGCAGGTGCGGCAGGATTGGGGTGCGTCCTGCTGCTGTTTCCGCTCGTCCGTTCACTGCACCTTGACTCGGCAATGCTTGTCGGGACGACAGGCGCGTTTGCCGGTGCATGGATGGCCGCACGTCCGGGCGCCCGGGACCGCGACATGCTGCTGCTGACCGGGTTTGTCTATGCCGTCGCAATTCCGCTCATCATCAGGGATGGCCTGACGGGCTGCCTTAGCACCGATGGCGCCGCATTCTGGATCTTTATTCCTCTGTTCAGCATCTTTTTCGGGTTTTCCGCCGGACGGGCAATTCGGCACCTGGGCCTTCCCGCACCACGCCTCACCTCGATTGCGTTCATTCTGGCAGTGCCCGCCGGCAGCATCCTGCTTTCGATGTATTTCCTGCCGCAGCTTTACTTTTTCAACCATGTGTTCGGATACTGGCCGGGAGCCATTTACGACCAGAATGTGCTTTTTCCGGGTCGCATGATCCTCTACCGCTTCATCACTCTGGGCTGGATTGCCGTTTTCTGGCTCATTCCCCATCTTCGCGGCGCGGACGGACTCCTGAAGGGTATTTTCGCCCTGATCCTGCTATCGATTTCGCTCAATTACCTGCTTGCCGCACAGCACGGCATCATCTCGCCGGAGGCGCGCATACGCGCGGAGCTCGCCGGCAGCCACCAGACCGAACATTTTGAGCTTTACTATTCAAAGAGCGACTTCAATCCACATGAAATAGCGTTTCTCGGACGCCTTCACGAGTTTCATTTCCGGGAACTGACCGATACGCTCGCAATCCCGTGGCCGGAAGGGAAGCGGATACGAAGCTACCTCTATGGCGACGAGTGGCAGATGCAGCAGCTCACCGGAGCCAAAGGCGTCAGCTATGTTCCGGTCTGGAACCGTAATCCACAAATGCATATGCGGAAAGCGGCCCTGGACGCGACTCTTCGGCACGAACTGGTACACGTGCTCGCTCGCCAGTTCGGCAACCGACTGCTGAACGCATCGTGGAGCATCGGACTGGTAGAGGGCCTGGCCGTGGCTCTGGCACCGGCCTCATCCACCCGGCTCACCTATGACCAGATGGTGGTCTCCAACGAAGCGTTTTATTCGCGCGAAGAACTGGAGCGGCTTTTTTCATTGACGGGCTTCTATCGTGAGACCGGTCCCGCCGCCTATGCCGTTTCGGGCTCTTTTACAGCCACCCTGCTGCAGGAATTCCCCGTGGAGCATTTCAAAGAGGCCTACCGGCGCTCCTCACTGCAGTCGGGTTACGGCGACCGGCTTGAGGATGCGGTCACAGCCTGGCACCACAAGGTGGCCGAAGTGACCGTCACCGATGAGGAAGAGGCGCTTGCCCAGGCCCTGTTCGCCACGCCATCGCTGTTTGACGAACGCTGTCCGCGCATCTGGACCGCCGCGCAACGAAAGCACGACGCTTTCCGGCTTGCACTGGCGCGCGGAGACTCGGTCCGCGCCGTGGCGTTTCTGGAGGATCTGTTGGCCGCTGAGCCCCGGTGGGATGCCGGATGGATGCAGTGGATGCAGCTCCGGATGGAAAAAGATTCCAGGATAACTGCGGCAGAAGAACTGAAGGCAGCGACACGGGAGCATTCCGTGCTCTTGGAATCACCGGTGCTTGGGCAGGACCAGCCGTTTGCGGAGCATCCGTTGCTGCGTGTTCGACTTGCCGATGCTTACATGGTGGCCGGGAAGCGCGACAGGGCGCAGGAGTTGCGGCTACAGGCGCTCAACGAGCTTAACGCACTCAACGCGCACAGCGGGCTGGAAATCGAACAACACTCCGGAGACGAGGAGCCGTCAGGTGAATCGGGCAGCCGGCGCCCGGACACCGACCGACCGTCAAAAGTTGTCAAAAAACAGGCGTACGAGGCCTGGCAGCGACGCTCGGACCCGGACCTCTGGCAGGATATGGTCCGCATCCTGTACAGCCCCGGCCTCTCGCTGGAGCATCCGCCGGAATCTGTATCCCGATCCGCCGACCCGCTTATCGTCCGTGTGTTTTTTGCCGAGTGGTTCCGGCGGAATCCGGTGCCCGCCGCGGAGCACATCCCCCTGGAACTCGTGAAAAAAGCGCTGGAGCCGCCGATCGACCCGTTCTTTTTTGAAACCTACCGCAACCTGATCTATCTGGCGGCGCCCGAAGTGCCGGCAGGGATTTTTCGGGGAACGGCTGAGCGGGTGGATGCGGCCGGC
>SL_3KL_010_SEDDRAFT_10001314_pt1 | contig 22430 bp, 24 predicted proteins | sample SodLakKL_010_SED_2_FD_10381 | JGI IMG/M metagenome (IMG submission 10381) | reverse complement strand
TCTCGCCAACATCACCCTGTATGCCTTGTTCCCCAGTGGGGCCAGTCTCCCCCACATCACCCTGTATTCCCTGATCGCCCGTGGGACCAGTCTCTCCTACATCACCCTGTATGCCTTGATCTCCCGTAGGCCCCGTGTCGCCTGCATCCCCTTGAATACCCTGTTCTCCCGTGGGGCCCGTATCTCCTACAGCTCCTTGTATTCCTTGTTCGCCAGTTGGCCCCTGCTCGCCAGTATCCCCAGCTGCACCTGTTGGACCAGTTTCGCCCATAGGGCCTTCATCCCCCGTAGGGCCAGTCTCTCCAATCCCTGTATCCCCAGTAGGCCCAGTGTTACCTAAATCGCCTTGCTCACCAGTGTCTCCCGTAGGCCCTGTGTCTCCAACGTCACCTTGCTCTCCTGTAGGCCCCGTCTCTCCTACATCACCTTGAATACCCTGATCTCCTGTTGGGCCTGCCTCGCCCGTATCTCCTTGAATGCCCTGATCTCCTGTCGGCCCTGTCTCCCCCGTAGGGCCTGTGTCCCCGGTAGGCCCGTCATCCCCCGTCGATCCTTGATTTCCCGTCGGGCCAGTAGGCCCCGTGTCGCCTGGAATTCCCACACCAATACCAGTAGGACCCATGTCCCCTGTTGGCCCCGTAGCTCCTGTACCCGTGGGGCCAGTAGTCCCTATCGGTCCTTCCGGGCCTGTCAGCCCCACACCCAATGGCCCAGTTGGCCCCGTAGGCCCCTCTACAACCTTTATAGCCTTCTTCTTATCACGGCAAGTCCCATCCTCACCTGTCTTCTTTGAGGTATCTCCGCTATCCTTAGAACGTCGGGAAAAATCACCGAGAAGGTCCTTTAAACTCATACAAAAATATTAATCAGGGTCCACTTGCATAGTGAGTATCTCACACATCACCTCGCAATCACAATCGCAATCCTCTAACTCTTTAAGCAAATAGTAATACAAAGCAGCATTCTCATCCCCATGCCTCGCTATTTTGCATTTTAACTCGCAATCCATTAGCAAACACTTAGTTAGAGTTACCGAAGTGCCATCTTCACTGTTTACTTTTAACTTTACACTGTACACAGCATCAGGGAATTTGTCCGTCCCCATTAATGCAGGGAATATACTTATCCCGTCTGCTCCTAATCCCCACCAATCGGAACTAACCGTAGGCACTGCCCCCACTGGCAAACTGCTACTATTAGCCAACTTGCCATCACACCTAAAGGCTTGCGGTATTACATTCAACCCAGAACCCGGCGGATTACTCCTCCACGAGGTAGGTAGGAAATTAGAACTTAAAGTACTAAACTTTAAAGTAAACTTGCTGTTAGCCTGTATCCCGTCCTCAATAATCACCTCGAAACTCCCAAGAACAGAATTGTCCAAAAGCCACTGGTTCACATCAGCCTCCAATTGTGCAATATGAGAAGAATTAGTCATATCATAGTTACCCGTAACTACACTAACAGGCTCCGCATCCTGACCCGGAGGAGTAACCCTACCCCTTATCTCCGTAATATGCTCTAAAGGCTGACCCACAAACAAAATACCGTCTGCATAAATATCCCCCACAGCTTCCCATTCACAGTTCTCCACCCCGGGGAATATCTGAAAGTTATACTTCTTGCAACAGTTTACTTCCAAAGAGACATCAATCGACGTCACCGCACCAGACTCTATTAACTGCAACACCTGATCCGACGTTACCAATATCTCCCTACACTCATTCAGACTCTGTACTCTCATTTTCGTTATCTTTCGGTGTACGTGCTCCCACTACCAACGCAAATATGAATAGAAACCACTCAATCCAGTTGTTGTCGTCTACCGGCACCAACTCTTGACCAAAAGTAGATTCTAATGCTGCCTTTATACCAATCAACACAGCAGCGATTATTGCGAAAAGAGTCGCATTCTTTGTTTTGAACTTGTCAATAAAATCAGCTAAATACCTCTCAACTAAATTCATCTTTAATCTGTTTATTAAGTTACTAAAAAAATTCATAATAATTTGTTTTTATTGTGAACTACCGATCAGCACGGAGCTCCCCAGTTTGGTCGGGGCAATACCCATGAAGTTGCGCCTGAATCGAAACTTGATGGTTCAGAAGCTATCTCTTCTACACACCATCCTGACAAATCTCGGTTGAAAGCAGAAGCGTCTCTGAACATGCTACCCATACTTGTTACATTGCTCACATTCCAACTGCTTATGTCTCGGTTGAAAACAGAAGCTCCGTTGAACATGGCAACCATATTTATTACATTGCTCACATTCCAACTGCTTATGTCAGCGTTGAAAACAGAAGCTCCGTTGAACATGGAACTCATAAATAGGACATTGCTCACATTCCAACTGCTTATGTCTCCGTTGAAAGCAGAAGCTCCGTTGAACATGGAATTCATACTTGTTACATTGCTCACATTCCAACTGCTTATGTCAGCGTTGAAAACAGAAGCTCCGTTGAACATGCTACCCATACTTGTTACATTGCTCACATTCCAACTGCTTATGTCTCGGTTGAAAACAGAAGCTCCGTTGAACATGCTACCCATACTTGTTACATTGCTCAAATTAGGAGCATCATTGGCAGTTATATTGAAATTTCCACATCCAAAAAAAGCATTCTGCATACTACTCCACACAATATTCCCCCAGTTACTTACCTCTAATAATTTCAGCCTATCTCCACTATTATTGAAAAAAATCCTCGGAAAATCCCCCGTTATCCTGACCCAATACGTTCCCGCTGATGCCCACTCCAAAGTAGTGTCCCCCGTGCGCCCTGTAAGTAACTGCTCCTCAGTTTCAACGGTGTAATTATACCCACCGCCTGTTGTAGGGATAGTGAATTGATTGTTATTTGACGTTCCCGTGTTATCCGTCTTAACTATCATCTCGAAATACTCAGGCTCCCGATAAATCAACTTACCCGCTCTACTCATCAATTTCCCGTCCTTCCTTAATATCATCACACTTCTTCTTTATCCACCGCTTCATCAATGCCAAGACCGCCATCGTTCCCAGTGCAATCAGTTTGATTATTTTCTCCACTGGTAGTTCTCTTTTGTTTTAAATAGTTAGCACGCTGTGTTTTTATATCATATATCTTCTTTACAACGGAAAGAATAAGGAATATAAAGCCTGTTATCTGCCACTCGTGTTCCCCAAAAAACACAAAAAACTCAGAAAGCCAATCCTTAAAATGCATCATACTAAACCCCGCAATGAACACAAGGTTAGCCACATCTGTCAGCTCTTCGGTCATTACTCTACTCCAATACAAAGTCATTCCAATATCGCATTTTCCAACCGCTCCAATCGAGCCTCTAACTCTTCTATTTTATCCTGCTGTTCCTGCATCCCTTTTATCAATACAGATATTAAACTCCCATACTGTAACCTCAGATTTCCATTCTCACCAGGAAATACTACCTCAGGCACCACCTCCAACACCTCTTGCGCTATCAATCCCACTTGGTCGTATGGAAACCCTACCTCAGGCCTATACTTGAAAGATACTGGCCTCAATGCCTGTACCTCCTCAATACCATACTCAATATCCAATATATCCAACTTATATGTAGAATCCGACTCGATAGAACCGGACTCCACCTTGGCATCCAATTCCTGAACCGCCTTAACTAACACCGAGGCAATAGCGCCATAATTAATTCCCTTTATATCCCCTGACTGGCTGATTAGCTCTGGTATCAACTCCTCTATCTCTTGCGCTATAAACCCCACACGGTCAAATTCAATCACAGTCGTATCTGTCAAAACCACTGTATCCCCTTCAACTACTTCCTCACGCACGAAATAATCCTCATAGTTAATTTTATACTTACGAGGCTGTAACTCATTAACAATAGATAACCCATAAGGTATAACAGTTACATCTTCTTTTAAAGACGCATCGGAAGCATTAATCCACTCCCCACTCACCGCTAAATGCGCCCCGTTTGAATGTTCTATAGCGTGACTCGGAGGCCAAGGAGCTGTTGCGGCACTGGTACCTAACGATAGTTTGCCTGATTTTTTAACTATAAGCATATCCCTATTGTTACCGCCTGTTCCTTGGCCACCCACAACAAATAACCTATCGTTCGAGGAATATGCACTTAAGCTATTAGGCCCATATGAAGTATTAAATGCCCCCACAACAAACTCAGAAGCACTGTAAGCCGTAGTATTACTCCCCGAAGCTGTAGAATACCACCCCTGCGCCTTTGTGTTATTACCCCACGCTGTAGTTAGGTTCTGCACTGCTTCAGTGTCCTTACCCCACGCCGTAGCCGTATTACCAGAAGCTTCTGTATTATCCCCCCAAGCGGTAGCTCGGTTATCGCTTGCTTCAGCACCGTCCCCCCACGCCGTAGCCCTTGGAAAGGTAGCGGATGTATTTCTGCCCCATGTCATAGCCTCAACCCCGGAAGCCACAGTATTTAAACCGAACCCTGTAGAGTTACTTCCTATATTACCATGGTCCCACTCAGCCCCTGAGACAGTCCCGGCCCTAAAAGCAGCTCTACTGGGAACCCACATCATACGTGTCCCCTCACCCGTTATAAATGTCGTACCTGTAGTACCTGTGATAGCAAACGCCCCACCAGTTAGGAGCATCCTATGCCCGTCCATCGTAACAGTCCTGTTACCAGTTAAAGCCCCATCACCCAAATACAGATTATTAAAACCTGCATCAGCAAGAATCTGGCTATACTTAACTCGCCTGTTTATCTCTGATATATTGTCATAGACTAAAAACAAATCATCCTCATCCAATGATGTATGGTCTGTTAGTCCCGCTACATCTACGCCAATCACTGCCTCTCCTCCCAAGCCAGTATCTACTGTTATTCCTAATGCAGTATCAATCGTAGACGCTATTACTTCACGTTTTGTAAATTCATGCGGACTGTTCGGGTCCCCATCAACTGAAAACGAGAAAAATAACCCGTCCTCTTCTGAGTCTACCGATACAGTATCTATACCAAAGGGAATTGAATATGTATACTCCAACTGGTCAGAAACCCGCTCAAACACCTCAAACCGAACCGAATCTCCATCCACATACACATCCTTTAAATATAAATCCTCTGCATCCTCCGGTTCTTTTATAGGTAGAAAGCACACAGTATACTCCCGTCCAGTTTGGAAAATACCGTTAAACGCTAACACCGTCCTTTCACAAAACGTAGCACGGCCTGACCCATCTATATATAACTCCTCAGTAAGTAACACAGCATAGTTCAGAGGCTCAGTAATAGACTTAAACTGTATTAAATACTTGTCATACTCCTGTAAATGTACCCAAACATCACTTATGTCAACGCCATTAACATCGTCAGCATCAAACCTTATCCCCTGTGCATTATCCCAAGTAGCCTGCAAAATGACAGTGCTTAAATCTTCACAAGCTGTACCCGGGAGACCCCCCATGAAAACAACGTTACCCTCACTGACCGGACTGCCTGTTTCAAACGTGAAGCAGACCGTACCTGCGCCTTCCCCCGTATCGCCTTTTGGTCCCTGTGGCCCTTCGTCTCCTTGTGGTCCCTCTGGCCCTTCGTCTCCTTGTGGCCCCTGTGGCCCTTCGTCTCCTTGTGGCCCCTCTGGCCCTGTATCACCTTGTGGGCCCTGTGGACCTTGTGGGCCCTCTGGCCCTGTATCACCTTGTGGGCCCTGTGGACCTTGTGGCCCCTCTGGACCTGTGTCTCCTTGTGGTCCCTCTGGCCCTGTATCACCTTGTGGTCCCTCTGGCCCTGTATCACCTTGAATCCCTGGCTCTCCTTGTGGCCCCTGAGGTCCCTGTGGCCCTTCGTCTCCTTGTGGTCCCTGGGGTCCTGGAGCACCACTCATGTTTATACACCACGTAGAATATTCACCACTGCCCGTAATAGACGTAACCTCTAAAGAAGCCTCCCCAGTAGCTGAGGTGTAACTCAAAACCGTAGCTTCAAACAAATTATCTCCATTGTGTGCAAATATTATAGACTGGCCCGGAGTATACGCCAAGCCCGTACCTACATTCACATCTACAGTGTCTCCAACAGTAAGCGCATCTAAATCTATCACATCCTCCGACTCACACGAAGAAAAAACATCCCCATCCTGTCCGTCCTTACCCTCACGCTGAAAACAAATCACATAGGTATTGTCAAAGTTTATTATCCCTGAATTGGATATATGCTGCACATTTAAGGTGTGAAGCGACAATGTACCAGACCCCCCCGTAGCCCTGAATATGTATGACTCGGCATTGTTGTTCACATTTGTTATCTGAACCGAAGCGCTCCCCCCGTCATTCAGAAACCCCCTTAAAACAAAAAAATAATTAGACCAAGCGGCTTGTTGCTCGCTAATCCAATGAATATCAAGGCGTTCTATATCTTGCCAGTTCAAAACCGTATTACCCGCATTGTCTTTAGGCCTAAACTGCCCAGCGAATGAAGCACTACCACTTATCACATCTTCCGTAGCCTCCCATCTACCACATACCGCCCCGTCTACGCCATCAGGCCCAACTGGTCCCACGGGACCTTCAATACCCTGCGGTCCCTGAGGCCCTACATCTCCTTGATCCCCTTGCGGTCCCTGAGGCCCTACATCTCCTTGATCCCCTTGCGGTCCCTGAGGCCCTGTAGGCCCCTCTGGTCCCTCTGGCCCCTCTGGCCCCTCTGGTCCCTCTGGCCCCTCTGGAATCTCAATACTATACACAGTTACTAAGGTATCCCCCATCCTATCCGTTAACGTAAAGTAAATGCTGTCAGAGTCAGAATTGACATCGGAAATATAGTAGTCCGCCGCCCAGGCATCCCCATAATACCCAGAGAGCTCATCAGAGACTATTACCTCAAAATCATCACCAGTAGTCTCCAACCTTAAAGTATCACCTTCAAAGTAAAAAGCCGTGACTGCATAACTACCCACTCCTCCGGAACCGCTTGCTATAAACTTCGCAAACGTCCCATTGTCCAAAGAAATCGTAACTGTATCTCCTTCCTGAGTAGCAGGTAAAAGGCGCGATCTTAAAAACCCCAAATAAACGGGAAAAGTATCGCCCGCAGAAACTAAGTATAAACTATCCGCAAACGTATAAGCATCTTGAATGCCAAATATATCAATATCAACAGGTAGTACATCTCCTTCCTCATTAAACCCAAGCATATTAATACCCTGCGTCTCTAATGGCAGATTAGGATACTCAGGTAATTGTACATAACCCGAAGGTTTAAATCTCATCACATACGGCACTCCATCGCCCGCCGTGTTCGCAATCTCATAATACAACGCATCTGTAGAGTCCTTACGGGCCTGCAAACCGCCTGAAAGCTGATTAAACGGCGACTGTTGCGTACTTGAAAACAAATATCTCCCTAATAGCTGATCCGTGTCCAACGATACAGGGATACTATCATCCAAATTCCATAGCCCCAAAACTACAACAGGTACATCACCCCCAGGATCAGCATCCCTTCCCGCTATAGTCAGAACATTAGGCGACCTAATCCACCAATTATCAGAATCATCAAACCCTGTATCTGTAAAAGTGTACTCTAAAAAATGATTCTGCCAAGTGAGCGTATGGCCGGCTTTATCAACAACCCTTACCCCGTTGAATTGCCCATCATCAGTATAAATGTTTTCAAACCCCCCTGTCAAGGAGTCAAGCCCACCCAAAACCAGATCTATCTTTAAAAAAGCATCAGTTATTACATTGGCTTTCAGGTTTTCAGGGATAGTAGAAGCCCTAAGCCCTAAATTAAGGAAATCAGTATGCTCTGCTACCATGCCAATGCCATTCTGAGGAGCATTGGTCCCTGTGGAATCATAAACCGTTAACGTGGCCTGATTCCCACTCGTGCCTAAAACATTAGTTATTGTGAACTGATTACCTTGAAAATCCCACAAGGTGAAGCCCTCCTCAATGTCACCTACCTGATAGGTATTTGTATAGTCATTGAAAAGGCCTAATACAGTGTATTCTGGCCCGACTCCTGTAGATTGTACTACATTAAAAGTACCGTTTACCTGCTTTAGCGTCTGGCCAAAAAAAGTAACGGGAAAAATACACAGTAATAATATTAAATACCTCGCCATACAATAAAGCCGTTTGCGGGATCATGAACGTAATAAAAAACGTTACCCCCCGTATCTATAAAACAATACAAAAATATGTTATATCTCGCCTCTCCCTTACCTACCATGTACTGCATGATGTTCCCTACACTCCCTACAGGCACAGCAAACTCAGTCTGATCTTGCGGGTCTAACTCATAAAACTCTATCACATCTGTCCGAATAGAATTAGCGACCCCTCCCCCATAACCGGATAAAAAATTAGCACGGTACTGCAACAAACTGTCTAACCCGTATGTATTATCAACAACCACACTTCGCTCCCAGTCAAGGATATAGTAAACAAGGTTATTAGTCGATAACTCCCTAACGTATCCCTGCCTGTAAGATAATATCCCAATAAGATCAGAAGTCCCCACATAAAAAACATCAAGCTCTCCAACAAACCGAGCATTCCTACCCTGAATCAATGCCTGGGGTATTCCATAAAACTGATTTACCTCTGACTTCACCGCATTCATAACATCATTACCAGAAGGACTTACCCTCTGATCCTTGGCATCTAAATAAGTAAATTGCCCATAGACGGGAACACTCAACATAAACACCAACATAATTATAAGAATCCGCATCAAAATGTAAGTTTAATAAGCCAATTAGAATAAGCATCCAGATTAGCAATCCTGAATTTAACATTGCCATTACCAATAGAAATTATCTGCCGCTGCGGAGCGTTTAGTGTCTGAGTACCAGTGTATTGAAAAGGCAGGCCTGTCGAAGGGCCGCCTACCTGCTCGGATGATGCCTCTATAACATCAAAAGTAGGTATCCATAAATTACCCGCAGCGTTGTTAACTCCCGTATTCCAAACATACTCAACCTCTAAATCATAATTACCGTTTGCTAAAAACGACAAGCTGCCATGAAGCCCAAAACTCAATAAGTGAACTTCATTAGGAACCGTAACTTTGCCAGACCCTGTAGTGTGTGTAAATTCAACTCCTTCACCGTCAGCCACTATCACTGCCCCATTGCTCATATACACCATTATCCCACAATCGCACTCCTCAGCCTCTCCAGGCGGCCCAGTAGGCCCCGTAACGCCGCCAGGGCCAACAGGCCCAGTAGGCCCAGAATCCCCGTCATTAGGAAGGTACCGCCGTAAACAACACAGAACCTTCTCAAACTCTGAGCGTGTTATGAAATGAGATTTTGGGTAATTAAACATGAGGAAGTACTGTTTTACAAGTCTTACATTTCCCGCACGGTTTCCCCGATTTAGGTATTCTACAAAACCAAGAAAGGGATAATAAGTCCTTAGGTAACTCAGATATTAATTCTGCCTTAGTCTTATCTTTTATAGGGTACAGATATTTGACTTTTTTATGACCTACGCCTTCCATAAGCCTAATCCTATCTGCCTCCGTCTCAGTATAATACTCCAACCGGCTAACGTCCTCTTTATTGGAGGATATAATTACGGAATCGACATCGTGCCGTTTATCTCTTAATATAACACCTGTCATAAAGCCAATGACTTCCTTATCCTTGACAATGCTCAGGTTCCCGTAATCAAAAGCGGACTTTAAGTAAGTGTACTCGAATGGAAGATTCTTATCTACCCACCCTAATATCTTAGCTACAGCCACCCTCTCCTGCTCGTGACGCTTAGTCCAATTCTGGAGTTCGCAGTAATGTATTAAAAGCGGGGTTTTAGAGAGCGCATACTGCCATAAGCAATACAGGCTGTCTATCCCCCCGCTGAAATTCAATAATGTCATATTAAAAGGGAACTACCCCTGATTATTATGTACCACCTTCACCACCTTCACCACTTTCACCGCTTTCACCGCTTTCACCGCTGTCGGCCTCACCACAATCGCAAGCATTAAGCAATGCAGCTTGAGGTTTCAATGGCATGGACGGCTCAGCAAGAATAGCATCCAGAACAAGAGCAAGCCCGTTAGAAGCCGTGTTATCACCACACTCAAAAAATATAGTGGTGTCTACCGCATTTTTGTAATACTCAAAACCACCGTGCCCTTCAACATCGTAGCTAAGGTTGATTACATTGTAATTGGTATTAACATCAGCTTGGTAAGGCCCAGCCATTTGAACGCCTGATTCAGTTATTCTGTAAGGGCCTACCTCTACACCCTGCGCCCAGAACTCTTGAGTCTTAGCATCGTATCCTGCATACTCCTCGTAAGCAAGTTCTTGTATAGTCTCAGTAGAAGGAAGGGCGCACTCCCAATCCACAAACGATACTTCAAAAGCAGTACCTCTGGGGAAAGTCTGAGTAAAAGGAATCCCACAGAAATCCTTGATAGAACCACAATTAGATGTAATTCTAACCACAGGACAAACTGTATTCCCTTCGCCATCAACCAACGCCAAAGCATCTTCATCAGTCAAAGGGTCAGCATCCAACCCTGCCGAAGCGGGATCAAATAGATCAACCGTGAATAACGCCTCAGGATCAGCATTGATAGCCTCCTTCAAACTAACCGCAAAAGCCCTGCAATCAGCCTCGTTGCAATCATCCTCATCACAAGGATTGCAGCAATCAGTCCGAACTACAAAGCTCTTATTAACTGGCCTATAACCATAATTTATAAACGCCTCTGCATCAGTCAAGCCTAACTTGATGATGTAATCACGTTCGCACTTAACCTCAATATCATCCAAATGGATAATCTGAGGAACACACCCATTGTAGCAGTGGGATTCATAGGAAATAACATTCTCACGTTGAATGGCCTGTCCGCCACTTCTCGCTATGTCATCTACTACACCATCTCCGTCTGCGTCGATTCCTACCGCAATATAAAATCGCCTCGGCATAGGATCGGCAGAAGCATCCACAGATTCGTTGGTGTCAGCATCAAAAACTCCTACCTGACCCAAAGCCAAATCTTCTACTCCATTGCCCGCAGCCAAAACGCTCTGTTCCGCATCTGGGAACAAAACTGCTGGTACAGGATTCGCATTTCTACTCATCTTAAAAAATTTTAATTAGTTAAATTTAATCTTTGTATCTTACTGTCTATCGCTGGACTGTCTGATGAAGAGGCTGCTAACACCACCGCAGTGTCAACTACCTCACGATGTACTATATCCGATAACTCGCAGTCCTGTGTACCTTGATATAACTCACCATTGTACACGTATCCATCATCATGCCAATCCTCAGCGTTGTGCATCCACTTGTGCGCCCGTAAATAAGTCATGTGCAACGAATCTACAGAAAACCCTTCGTGATACACTCGAATGCCGTTCTCTAAAAACCTAATCGGCGCTACCGACCATTCAAAGTCAGGCTTTGAGAAAGTATTAAAAACATCGTCATGCTGAAACACCTGAACTCTAATGTCCTTGTGGTACTTACCCTTCCTGGCCTTAACTACCGCCGACATAAAATACCGATAATCAACGGGAAAGTTAGCCACCGAGTCATTAACCGGTACTCTCTCCCGCTTCGTTAGTCCCCGCAAATTCTCAATAGACCTTTGATTACGCTCCACACCCCTTGATGGGTCCCGGTATGGAATATGCCTGAGAATGACCTTATCTACTGAAATGTTCAGCAGTACATCAATCTCAGGCACTGAATATTCCCTCCGCTGGTTAGAGTCTAACTTGTTATACCCAAGCTTAAACTCATAGTGCATAGCCTTTATGTCCATTAATTGTCAACTTTCTCGCGAAGTCTTTTCACTAACGCTTGATTCTTAGTATCACGTAACGTCTTAACAACCTCGCCCACATCAGTGCCTATGAATAAATCACCGTACCTAAACTGCGCACCGTCACGGACAAGCTCTCCTTTCTCCATCGCTCGTATAGCAAGTGCTCGCAAGTTGATGTCCTCAATGTCAGCCTTTAACCATTTCAGCACCTCATCAGGATCCTGGTCAATCAACTCACCAAACATGCCCATAATTACATCGTCGTTGGCATGTTCCTTAACATCGCGGCCTCTCAATATCAAAATAACATTGTTCTTAACCGTCCTGCTAACCTCTTCGAGAAGCCTGAAACACTGAGATACCTTGTGTACCTTAGTGGCTCTCTTAGACGCCTCCTCCTCCTCGCTATATATCACAAACTGAACCAAAGGATCCGCATCCGCCTCAGAAATATTGTTGGCTACAATGTCATGTGCCCGCATTATCCCAAGCTGAATCTCATCCTTCGGAACGCTGTCGTCAAACACCATGGTCTCGTACTTCAAAGTAACCCTTGCCTCCGCTGCCATGTCCCAAAATGGATGAGGCTCGCCAGACGTAGCTTTTAGACTTAAATCAAAGCCTGTAGCCTGCTCCAACTCCTTCAACCGATCCGGGTCAATGGCAACCTGATATTTACCGTTACGACCAATAGTCGCTCTGATTTTCTTAGGCTTACGCAAAAGATTCTCCTCATCAGTGCCCTCCCATGAGTTCACCTTGCCCACTATGGGCTTTACCTGTACTAACATATTTCGCTTCTTTTAATTATTACTGCAATATCAACTCACCAGTACGGCTCGTATCCTCAATGTGCACACCACACTGATCCAATACGTGAACCTCATAGTAATCGCCTGCATGTGCAGTCCCTTGGTTATTAGGACGTCCATAAGGACCTATAGCTCCATCAATGTACCAGTGAGAAAACGCATTACGCTTCTTCATCAGCTTGATATTACTGTCCTTACCTTCTCCGGAAAAGTCAAAGAATGTCAACCTTGCAGATTCCTTAGGCTTACCAGTACTCTCGTCAATGTCAGTATGGAATGTACTGTTGTCGTATATAGGATTGTGCCTAAGCTCCAAAGACATTCCATTAGCCATCTGATAATGAGTGTACTGAGCTCCATAACTCAACGCATGGGGAGCAAAATCAGAAGTTGTGTTTCTGATGAACTTATTATCCACGACTTGAATGAATCCACTTGAAGCTTGATCTCGTGTCACCGCATCATGGAATGCCAACATCCCAACCTCTCCAGTATAAGCCACCATCTTACGCTTACCGCTGTTAGGAGCCACACGCTCAAAGAAAATATCCAAAAGGAACTCTCGAATCAACTTAGCAGACAGTTTGTTGTAACGCTCTTGATGGCCACTCTCCAGCAACTGCTGAATACCCGGACCTGTTAAAACAGGACGTCCAGAACTACCTTTTAGTTTCCCAGTTGACCTACGGCCATACCACAAACTGGTTTCAAGTTCCTGATACCACTGCATCCAGAACTCCGCCTCGGCATAACGCATCCACGAGGTGAAAATCCTACCATTACTGTCTGGTATCCCGACCGCCAATATCTCATCAGCAGCGTCCCCTGTTACCTTGTGGTGCTTTCTAAATCGAGAAAGGTTACTCTTCAACTCCATAGGAAGAGCATAAGTCGTACTACCTGACTGAACTGATCCTTCCTCGTAAGGAGAGAACATCTTAGCCCACTTTTGCCCAGCCTGTAAATACTTGACTGGCATATGCAACGCTGGATCTCCGTCCACAAACTGAACATCATACACCCAACCACTGCCCACAGGCTTCGGGTCGTTCTGCACCCTTACAGACAAACGCTTACCGCTGTCCCCCGGAGTGATAGTGTCGCCAGGAACAAACCAATTCAAGTCTAACTTTACCTTGAAAATAGTGTTTCTAATACCAGGCTTATCAGCAGTATTGGGATTACCCATACTAACCAAAGGCCGTCTATTAGTACCCTGCAACTCCCACGTCCACTCGGTACTGTTGATCTTCTCCTCTCTTCCCTCACTCGATAATTTGTAAAAGAAGGGAGCATTGTCGTAATCATACGCTGCAAACGCCTTACGCATCTTCCCCTCAAGGACGTCAGGCTTAGCTCGCAGTGCCCTACCAAGGTGGTTCATCTCGGTAAAGTTAGCGTGCCACGGCAGCTTTTTAATCAAATTTTGAAATTGTACTTTTGCCATCTTTAATTAATTTTAAAATTTTGCCACTTCCCAAAAAGGACGAGTCTCTGTCCGTCCAGTGGTTCTCCCTGAACCTTCTTTGGTTTTCTTCAATAACTCTTTTGTTCTCTTAGTCGCTTTAGTCTGAGCCGCTCTCTCGATTGCCCCAAAATCGAAACCAGAACGTAATAAATGGCCCAGTAAAAACAAATCTTCTGGATTCTTAGTCACGATATTTTGCATATCACGTTGAAACCCAGTAACATAACCATTCCCCATCTTAGCGACCGGACGAGTTAAATAATCATATACCTTATCAGAATCTATCTTTACTCCCTTAACCTCGTCAATCTTCGCCGATGCTGCCTTCAACGCCTCTAACCTCTCCTCGTTAGCCCTCTCATTAGCCTTACGCTGCTCCTCGGCTTGATAGATTCTCTCTTCTTTTTCCTTTTGCGATTTCGCCTCTAACCTCCTCCTATACGTCTGTGCCTTCTTATCCAGAAGCCCCGCATCAGCAAGCACCTCAACCTCCTCGTCAATCGTCTCCTTATCAGCCTGCTCTACATTCTCCAAGTAATGACGTACCATCGCCTCCGCCCCCTGATCAGTCTCTACATTATAGGATTTCCAAGTCCCGGCGCCTACCAACTCATAGTATTCCTCAGGCGTACCCCCGTTCTGGACAAACCGAATGAAACTCTGGGACTCCTCGTCAAAACCAGACCTCCACTCATCAATTGCCCCCTCTACGGACTTCCCAACAAAACCACTCAACTTCTCATAGAAAGTGCGCTCATCTACTTCGTCCCCCTCGCCAACACCAAGATCATAACCGTACTCCTTTAAATCTAAGGCCAACGATTTCCATAAATCCTTGTCAACAGGATCATCGTCCTCTTCCGTTTCGGTATCTTCTTCCGAAGCTTCCTCAATTTCTTCCTCTTTTACCTCTTCTTCCTGCTCTTCCTCTTCGTGCTCTTTTTCTTTTTGCTCCCCTTCTTCGTCTTGTACGCCATCTCCAAATACTTTTTGAATGTCCTCATCAGATAACGGAGCCTCAAAGTCAACCTCCGCAAAATCTACATCTCCGCCTTTAACTGTGCCCTCAAAAATAGATTCAGGGTCCCATTGAAACTCCTCTAAACTTGTCTCTTTCGTTCCGTCCTTCATATATTATAACGTTTTTATTTGTGTTTTAGTTCCCGATTTCACGGAAAATATGAAAAATAATTACTATTTTTTCCTTTTATGGTGAAATTGGAGGCGCAGAATCCACTGGCTCAGTGTTAGGTACCTCCTTCAAATCATCGCCCTTATGCTTGTCCAAAAATTCCTTTGCTACCTCTACCGTATCAGGTACATCATTGTCATTCATGTCCTTATCGTCATTAAAACCCATAGCCAATATCAACTGCTTCTTAATTGCCGTCTCTCTACGCTCTTTCTCCAAAACTCGTATTTCTTCTAATTTCATCTCGTGTTTACGCTGCTCAGACTCCATCTGGGCCTCTAAAAATTCCATATTGTTTTGATGTTCCATCATTTGTAGCTGCTGCTGCCGTTCCTGCTGATCGCGCTCTGCCCTCTCTAACATCTCCTCCTGCTCCTGCAACCCTCTGGCACGCTGAACTTTCATCAAATCCGACATCCCTATCACACCATTCTGCATAGCCGCATGAGCTAACTCCTTCATGTCCTGCTTAATCTGATGCGCCTCCCTACTGTCAATTATGAAAACTCCAAAAGTACTGCTGTCCAACAACCCTAAGTCCAACGTAAGCATGTGCTTAGTCATATCGTCCATCACATAGCTCAAATGAGTCATGTCTGAATTGTAATACACTACCTTAGCCTTCTCTACCAACGCTTGCATTACATTCCTCTTAACCCGCGCCCGCTTCGCTAAAAACTCCTCTAAAATAGAAGACGCTATGTGAATAGTCTGCTGCACATTCCTAACCGCTGATCTCTGGTGGATGTTACCCTCTAACTCCTTGGGAACCCCTATTACCTCACCGCACTTCCGGTCAAGGTAGTCGGCAATATTCATGTATTTCTCAATACTCTGCCCGGCACTTAAATCCACCTCCTTGACCAATTCAGGGATAGTACCATGGAAATTCTTTAAGCCCTCTTGGTTGGGATCCAGATACCCAATATTGTTAGTCTCAAAATAATACTCAAATTCCTCTAACCCTATCACATCGTTGCGGGGAATAGCGTTGTAATTCAAAAACACACGCTTGCCTTTGTCAGAGGCCATGGCCTGCTCTATGCGGAACCACACTATATTGTACAGGTACTGATACTCCTTCATCCTGTCCATCAGGGAAGTAGGAACCGAGTTCTCATGGTCATAAATAGCCCCCACATATGGTAACTTACACTCATACAAGTTATTAATGTCCTTATGCTGGTTAGGCATTGGGCGACATCGGACATATTTGTCCTTCATTATCTTTGTTGCCTCATGCACCTCAGGTATCCAATCCCACTTGATAGAAATATCCCCTATCTTCTTGTCTAATTTATAATCCTCAGGGACTAACATCTCCTGCTCATCCCCATTCTCATCCTCATACGTAAGAAAGCCTACCTTTCTCAGCCCCTTCCAAACAGTGTGAATAACCCGTATGCCGTCCCTGTCGTCCCACATCTGTTCCCAATGGGCGTCATCGTTAAACCCCTGTCCAGAGTAATTGTAGTAATCATATATCTCGTCTATGTCTTTCTTACTCAACTCGTCCCCATACTCAGAAATGACCTGCGAAGGGGTCTTCCTGTACTCAACACTTAGCCACTCCGCATCCTCTATGTAATCCAAATCGGGATTAATGTCCAAATCAACATAAATAGGATTTACAGGGGTGACTGTAGGATGCCCGCCCTTTTCCCCTATGTAATACACCTCCAAGGCTGAAAGGGTCGCTGCTTTTAATTGCTTTCTAAATTTATCGGGCAAATCCTCTTTTAGGGTCAAATACTCCAACAACTGCTCCGCCATCTTTTCTGCAGGAGATTGATACTTACGCTCCATGTACTTAGCAATCTTATCAGGAGTCATCGCCTCTATCTCCTGCTCCGCTGCGGAAAGGGATTCTTCATCCACCTCACCTCCTTCCATCATCTTTGTCATAACGGCCTCACGGATAGGTCCCATTATCTCATCATAGACAAACTGCTTCACCATCCCAAAAGCCTCCTGCTCGGCCTCCGTAGTAGCTTCCCTATTCACCGCTGCTACCTTAGCCTCAAAAGGCCGCTCTAAATCAAGCCCCATTATTGCCTTTAGCTTAGTAGAAACTATGTCCCTATTTACTAAGCGAGAAGGTAGCACATCTAAATCAATCCCCAATCCGTTGGTCAAGTGTGCAAAATCATCAATATTCAGCACCCCATTATACAAATCGTAATTAGCCTTTATCCTCCGCTCCCGGTCAACTAACCCATCATTAATCGTCGGTCGGAACTGAGCAAACGGACTTAACCGCCGGTCCAACCGATCACACATATCCCTATAATACTCTTTCTGCTTCCTGTCCTTAGAACCTTGCGAAAGCGTTTGCCTTTTCTCCATAGTTTGATGCCCTCTTGTAACGTTCTGCTAATTTGTTAGCTATGTGTTCTTTAGAACGTTCCGCCTCTCTCATAGCCGCTGGGTTTTCCTCTATCGCAAACATCAACATAAACATAGCTGATACCCGGTCAAAGTTACCCTTACGGTTCCAACGTATCGTTTCTTCCAATAATCCAGGAGACCAAATGCGATCCAAATTTCTCACGGGCTCCCCGTCTACAAAGGTATGTTCCTCTAATAGCCACTTTTTGTAATACTTTGCCGCCGTGTCCTTAATCTTGTCGCTCATGTGCATCCCAAAAACACGCTTTACCTTGCTGTCCTTAATAGCCGCATTGATAGCATGGGTAGGCTGGATAGCAAGATACTTTTCCATGCCCCGAGACTTAAAGTAGTCCTTAGGGTGTGTTACCTCGTTCTCATACATGACCTCCGCATTGTAGTACACTGCCAACTTTAGACATATATCGTCCGCTAAATCATATGTCTCCGGCCTGCCGTAATACTCAGCTACTATCTTATCCCCATCCCCACTTAAATCATCAATCCCCCTATAAACAAGAATGGAAGCCCGTGAATCCATAGTGGACTGATCCTGCCTATAAGGGTCATAACCTATCTTGTAATACCCGAAAGGTGAATTGGCTATAGGATGCTCATATATTACAACCGCCCCTTTAGGGTCAACTGCTCTGGTCCCCCCACTGTCAAAAAACCAATGCGGACTTAGCCTTCCCTCTAAATCAAACTTAGGGACTACCTTCTTACCATCCTCCTCAAAAAGCAACTCCACTACATCCCCTACCTTCTTATAAGCCTCCGCCTCCTTTACCTTGTTCAGACGGGCCTTCAATTCCATCGTAGGGAAATCATTATCCACCGCTACTAAAAAAGCCTCCTCTGGACTAAAAGGCCGCTCAACTATATGCCCAAGTAGTCCAGAAGATGACAGCTTCTTTCGCTTCTTTTCCCTTAATTCAATCTCATATCCCTTCGCTCCATCTATATCATCATTACCGCCACTGTCCACAAACCCCTCCTTGCCCCAGTAATCAGGAAAGAAAAAAGAACACGAATCAGTAGGATTATCCTCATCCCATATATTCTCAAACGGAATCAGACCATGCCCCTCAGGATTGTAAAACATATCAATGAAGTCCTGAGTATCGCCATCTATGTCCAAAGAACTGGTACCATATATCACAATCATCCCAGTCCGCTTCTTTCCTTCCTCTGTAGCCGGCTTGGTAGCCTCGTATGAAGAAATCAAATTGGGCCATTTACCTCCCTCCTCCATCATTACCCAATAAGGATCACTACCCCGAGCCGCATCAGGGTTGTCTTTGTACGTCAACGCTCTTATACTCGACTTATACCCCTTCTCAACGGCCTGCCCATTGATGTACTGTTTATAGGACGCCCGTACATGGTCCTTCGTATCAACATAGTCTCTTCTCTTCTTAAATTCCGTGTACTCGTCAAGAAATGCCAAGTTGTCCTTAACCATCGACATACTCCCCTTAGGATACAAATACTTAGAATCATGTGCGCCTATTAAATTATCAATATCCCTAATCGTACTATAATCACAAGTGATTACCGCTGAGTTCTTGTAACTAAACCCCCGCCTACGGGCCTTACCTACCACCATATCGTGCCCTCCAGCCAAATCCCGTATCTTAACATCAAGGTCAAGCCCTCGGTACTCCTTTACCCCCATACCCCACCTGGCTATGTGTAAAGCCCAGAAATAATTATAATCGCCATTCCAAAACGCAGGGAATCCCAATACCTTCTTATCCCCTTCTTCATCAGTCCTCTTAATCTGACAAAAATTCAGATAGAAGTAGTGATGACCCGTAATCTTAACGCCTCCTACACTATACCCCTCCTTAGCTCTCCTATACTGCTCCTTCCAATAGTCAATATAGTCGTAACTTCCTATAGGAGCCTCCGTGTAGTAACCGTATTGCTCAAAGTGCGCGGCCTCTTCTCTAAACGCCTCAGAATTAATCCATATTCCCTCTGGGTTCCTTATCACCCTCTAAACAATTTAATCAACTCCCTAATCAACTTGTACGCAACTCGGATGTTGAAAATTAACGTAAAGATATTCCCAGCTATTTTAGCTAAACTATCCACAAGTTCCAACGCCCTGCGCTCCTTACGCTTCAACCTTGTACGCTCTTGTTCCAATGACACGTACATATCAATAATCTCTTCCTTTGCCTTGTTCTGTAGCATTCCCTTACTTTTCAAACTCACTTATTTGATTTCCCCCCTTGAACCGGGTAGTTGAATAATCCTCTGCAATTATTTGCTCCTTTAAATCTTTCAGTCCCTTTAACACTTTCTGTGATTCCTCAGTATACCCCATTACCTTCTTAGGCTCATGTATCATATTGCCGGCCTTAGTCCTCTCATTAAGATTCAACCCCTCCAGAAACCGTATTAATTTGTTAATGGTTTTAATATTCGCCTTGTACATCCTAAGCCCAATACTCGACTCATCTATCCAACTCTCATACCATGACATGGCCTCCTTAACGGCTTTGTCCGGTTCCCACTTCTTACCAAACAAATCGGTTGCTACTTTTTCCTCTTTAGTCTCCTCAGGGTACTCCGCATAAGGATTAGTTGGGCGCGGACTAATGCAAAACTCAATATAGGCCAACTCCTTCATCGCCCTTTCTTTCTTAGTTGACTTATCACGTTCCCAAATTTTCTTGAAAACAGGAATAAGCAACACATCAGGCTCAGGCTTGACTACTCTATTCTCAACTTTAAACATCCATCACCTATTTTCAATTGTATACGAAAAAGTCCCATACGTAGTATCAGATACCACTTCGTATTCTACCTCCCCAATAACCTCGCACTCCACCGGATAACACCTGTATCGTATCCTCTTACGGGGCTGAGGGGCTTTCGCTTCTAATTCATCCATTACCCACAAGTTCCAACCAAAATGAAATACCCCAACACAATGAACATCAGCCAAATTATGACATTGAAATCACCCTCTATCTCCTCCTCTGCCTGCTTATTCATCTTTTTTCAACCTTCTATACCCTAACACTCTATCTATTTCGTACGCTCTAATATTCACTGAGTTAGCTTGATTTCCCCCAAACGTGTAAACCACACCGTGCGCCTCCGAAACCCTTATTACAAACCCTACATGCCCCATCCATGGCTCAGAACCCCTACTAAACACAACCACATCTCCATACTCAGGAGTTTCAACTGGCTCTCCTACTTTTAACCAATCCCTCGCCAAAGCTGACTTAGTACGCTCGTATCCAAACTCTTCACATATATTCCACATAAACACCGCACACCATGCAAATTCACTGTCTGACTTGATGTCCGGCCAAAACTGACGCTTCCAAGATAAAATGGTAGGGGACTGGGATGGGGCGGGATACTCACGAATGCCGTAGTATTTAGCCATTGCCAAATCTACAACTTTATCACAGTCCGTAAGCACGGGTTTACCAGCCCCCATAACCATTTTTAATAAGTTTTTAAATCTATCTAAATTACTCATACCTTATTGTTAACACACTCACTATCTCTTCGCCCCCTTCCAAAGTTACAACCGTACACTTTTTAACCTTCTCCTTACTCGTTTTCTTCTTTATGATCAACGTTAAGTCCCCCTTTTCGGAACTCCAGATATAGTCATTACAAAAGCACCCTGTGTATATCTTATACTTTCCTTTGTGCTTCGCGATACCCCCTTCACCGTGATATGTGAAAACTACCCTACTCCTATCTCCTTTCTTTACGCCCTTTAACACTTGTGTGTCAGGACTCCATAAGTTCTTCCCACTCATACTTACTAAACATTCTGGGATAACATTTTAACATACATGGTTTGTTGCAATAAATGACCTGAGGATATGCACAAGAGCATCCCATACAGACTCCCTGATCCTTACATATAGGGTCAGCCTTACGCTCTCTCCACTTAATCTGCTCCCTAATAAAGCCAGGAACAAGGCACGATAAGAAAGACCGCATAAGCAAATACCTTGCCCAGCCCTGAATAAAGCAATACACATCATATATTGACACACGGCCCCTGAATACCGCCTTTGTAAAATCCTTAACTGTTCCTAACACGATACGCACTTGAATTATAAATCCGCATAAACTCAACACAAAATGCCTCTAAATCTTTAGGAGCTCCTGCCATTACATCGTGAACCTCCTCCCCCATCTTCGTAAAGTAACTCGACTTATAGGGCTTCGGTCTAAACGCATAATCACTAAAGTCAAAGCTTCGGTCAAACTTGCCCTGAGCATAGTTTACCAGCTCATTAAACAACTTCCTTGCCGCCAACGACGCAGTTTCAAAGCCCTCTGACCTGTAAACCGACTTAGTGTACATCCCCCAGAAATGTAACTGGAAAGAAAAATCTGCTATTAAGAGCATCAACTTCATGTACTTACCCTTCACTTCCACCTCTTCTTTTTTGTCTTATACCTCTTATCAACATACTCCCCATGAAGCCTTATAATAGAAGCAATATAAAGCATATGCGGGTTCTTGCCCTTCAATAACATATCCCAAGTTACAGTTCCTACTCTACCTCTTATTGACACCACCCCGGGAACCGCCAGATAAGCATAGTCCCCATTTTCTACCTTCTCCTTCATAATCTTATAAGGCTCAGATAATACAGGTGCTACCTCCTCGTAATCATACCCCTTCTCATCACAAAACTCCTGTATAATTTCTTCGTACTTACGTTTTCTCGCCATTAATCAAATGGAATTTATACACCTGATTAGTCTCATTCGGAACAAAATGATCTATAATCTTACCCTCCTTTATAA